>Ga0114922_10000801_pt1 | contig 30276 bp, 24 predicted proteins | sample AartaG_FD_100975 | JGI IMG/M metagenome (GOLD analysis project Ga0114922, IMG submission 100975) | Deep subsurface microbial communities from Aarhus Bay to uncover new lineages of life (NeLLi) - Aarhus_00045 metaG | ecosystem: Environmental > Aquatic > Marine > Oceanic > Sediment | place... | reverse complement strand
CAAAGCATTTCATGCTGTTGACTACTACTTCACTACCACGCAACGCAGAATTTTGCTACACCAAAAAGCTGCTTTTTTGTATTTATTTCACATTATTAACCTTCCAGGATGGAGACTAACTAATAACTAATTCTGACATAACCCTCTCGTGGCAACTTATAAAGGAGGTGGGTCTATTCGACGATGTACCACCTTGTTCCACTGTGGCATAAAAAAGTATGCTGTAAACAGATCGTATCGAGATATCGTCCAATTTTGATGCTGAATAATGCAGGATTAAAATGCTTGAGTTCATGAACAACTATAAAACTTTCTTTATTGTTTTCCAGTTGATTATCGCCTTCTTGATTTGTGACGTGAGTGATACCTCCGCCCACAGTCCACACGACGTCATAAGTATTTTAGAGATATCCCCAAATTATGATCAAGATAAAACTTTATTCATTGTCATCCTTAACAGGTTGCTGAAGTCAACAGACGGAGGTTTTAGCTGGAAAGAAATAGTACGAGGTTTAGATAACAAGTCTATGTTATCTTCCATTACAATCTCTCCTTCTTTCCGGCTTGACAAAACCGTATTTATATCATCAAAAGGAGATGGCATATATAAATCGCAGGATGGCGGATCTTTATGGTCTAAAGTAAACAATGGGCTTGGTAATTTAAACATTCTCTTACTATCTCTGTCTCCTGAGTATCATTCAGACAAAATCGTATTAGCTGCCGGAACCGAAGGGGGTCTCTATAAGTCAAAAAATGGGGGTGAAAGTTGGTATCAAGCTATAGACGATAGCATCAAAGTAACTGCCATCGATTTTTTTTCTGCTCTAAAGAAAGACCATATACTTGTGGGTGATCATAAGGGTATTCTATACCTTTCTACTGATAGCGGTGAAAGCTGGCGACAACATCTTCCAATTCCCAATGGTGGTGCCATTACATCAATAGCAGTCTCAGCTAATATTTCTTCAGATAATACATACTTCGTTGGAACTGAAAAAGGGGGAGTTTTTAAGACAGTTGATGGCGGAGCCTCTTACGTTGAAGTAAATAACGGTCTAACAGCTAAGCATATCACTTCTCTTGCAATATCACCTAACTATGGAACGGATCACACCATCTTTGCCAGTACGTGGTATGAGGCTGTTTTTCGCTCAGATGACGGTGGGAAAACCTGGAAGAAATATTGCACAGGTCTTACTACCGATCCTCAAGCAGACGAACATGGATTCAAATCCCCTCACTTTAGGGATTTGCGAATATCTAAGACTTTTGGAGAGGACAGAACAATCTTCTTAGGCGGTTTTGATGGACTGTTTAAGTCCACGGATGGGGGGGATGTTTGGACGCAGATGGAGACATTGTCAGCAAAGCCTATTGTAGGCCTGGCATTATCGCCCGGATATAAAAATGATTCTACCGTTGCGATTGCTACGTTCCATGGTGGAGCCTATATGACAGATGACCAGGGAATTACGTGGGAAGTTATTAACAGAGGTTTGAAAAGAGTCCATCTCATGGATATTGCCTTTTCCCCGAATTTTTCCTCAGACAACACCGTATTTACAATTTCAAATTTTGCTTTTTATAAATCGACTGATAGAGGCAATCATTGGGATAGAATTAAACCCAGCCATCAGGATAGAAGAAGATCCATTTTTGCTAAATTGTTTGCAAAATTGTTTGATAAGCGAAAAGCCCCAAAAGCACCAAGAGAAAGGATACTTTTTCCATTGGTGATAGCTATTTCACCAGAATTTGTGTCTGATAGCACAATATATCTCGGAACAAGATATAAGGGTGTTTTTAGATCACTGGACGGAGGTGTAAATTGGGCTCCTGTCTGGAACGCAAATGGTGGATTGATAACCTCTCTGCTCATATCACCAAATTTCTCATCTGACAGAACGCTATATGCAGGCGTTCTCGGTCAAGGAATATATAAAACAGTGGATGGGGGTGATACGTGGCAACCCTTAGCTGATTATATTACTACATTTGCGGAAAGGGATCAGGTAACCCCCAGTTTTCGTTTAGCTATTTCACCCAGCTATAGAAAAGACAAGATTGTTTTTGCTGGTACTGGAGAGGGCCTGTTCAAAACAATAGACGGAGGGAAAAGTTGGCAAAAATTAGAAGGTTCGGTCTATGGTGGCAATGGTTATATACAAACTATCTCAATATCCCCAAATTATCAAAATGACAGAACACTTATTGTTAGTGTTAAAGGGAAAGGATTGTTTAAAACTAGTGATGGTGGGGCCAGCTTTGCTGAGATCGGTCATGATTTAATAAATAATAACCATTCTGTTAGACTGCTCGAGTTTTCACCAGCATATTCTATTGATAATACCATTTATGGGGCAGGGGAAGAACTGTTTCAATCCACAGATGGTGGCAATACCTGGAAGCTTATTACAAGGCCGGTAAGATACGAAAACCTTGCAGAACAGCAAGATGTTGTATATTATCAGGGAGATTGGGAAGTTTTAAAGGGTAATGATTTTAGTGCACAAAGTGTTTCCCATTCAAATGTTGCTCATAATAAAGCTATTCTCAACTTTGTTGGGACAGGTGTAAGTTGGGTAGGAACAGAATCAAATGATCAAGGAATTGCCAAAGTATACATCGACCGTGATTTTAGGGGCTATGTTGACCAGTTCAACAATACCCGAAATGTTATGGTGAGGTCATATTCAATTACCGATTTAGATTATGGTCCTCATACGATTATGATCGAAGTAACCGATACCAAAAATCCAGAATCAACCGGGCATCGAATAGAAATCGATGCCTTTGACATCCTGCCATGAGCAGTGGGTGTCAATAAAGACGGCTTCTTGTCCCTGCGCGTTCTGCTTGCCCCATAAGGCCTCCGGCTCGTAGAGCCTACGCCTCGGAGAGAGGAAGGACTGTACCAGAGTGAGAGACAAAAGTGATTAGGAATAGTAACTGGAGAGTCTGTCAACGAAATCACAGGACATCATAAAACCGGACTTCTTGCTTATTGGAGCGCAAAAGGCCGGAACTACCTGGTTGTGGCGAATGTTGCAGCTCCATCCGGGAACCGACCTGCCGCGAGAAAAGGAAATTCATTATTTTGGCGGGGTTGAGAAGTATCGAAAAGGTAAAGAGTGGTATTATAATCATTTTGCAGGCCTAGATTCTTCTAAGGTTATTGGCGAGGCATCAACAACTTATCTATATGATAACGTTCCATTCTGGTACAATCCTTCAAGTTCGATAGAGGTAGATCGTTCTTTGCCTATGATACCAGAACTGATTACGAATGAGCTACCGAACATAAAGATACTAGCAATATTACGAGACCCGGTCTGGAGAGCTGTGTCTGCATATAAGCACAATATGAAAGCAGGAAGAATAGTACCGCGGTTGGGGTTAAGGGAAACCGCGATACGATATCCAAAGATGCGCATATTGGAGTACGGTTACTATGCCCGTTACTTGAAATTGTGGAAGGAGTTTGTCCATCCGCAGCGAATGCTGATTCTTATTTTTGAGGAGGATGTGGTAAAGTCACCCGAGAAAGCTGTCCGTTGTGCATATGATTTTTTAGGCCTGGATACAGACTTCCAACCAGAGGTTTTGCATGAGCCTGTACACAAGAGCATAAGTTGGACTCACGTTGCGATAAATTACTACGCTGGACCATTAATAAAAAAGCTAACTCATAGAAGGCCACTATATTGCGTTTTAACTATGTTCGATATTTTTCTTAAGCCATTCCTTATAAAACAAAAGGATATTGAATTTCTTCGCTCAACCTACCTTCCTGAAAAGGCTGAATTAGAAACTCTTATTGGGCGGAACCTCGATTGTTGGAATTACGGGTATAGACATTGATTCGATTGTGCGCGTACATTCCATTGACAGCGTTCCGATAATGTGAACCAAATTGCAACTCATAGCTCCTCGGCGAGAAAATGATGAAGATTGTCTACATTCTTGATCTCTTCCCTGTCTTTTCAGAAACCTTTATTGTACGAGAGATTCTTGAATTACAGCGAAAAGGATTTAAGGTCCTAGTGTTTGCACGACGGAATACCAGAGGCCGAGTGTTTAGCGAGGTTATTCATTTTGAAGCCGAGAAGCTTATGAACGATGTGCATTATTTCTCATCGTTGCAAAACAAAATGTCAAAGCTTCAATTAGCTGTATATCACCTGTATTTTCTTCTCCTAAATCCAATAAGATACTTAAGAACATTACGGTTTGCAAGTAGTCATAGTAGAAGGACCTTCAGAATTTTTAAAGGCTCGGTTTTATATGCGATGAAGCTTAGAAGACCTGAAGTTGGTCATATTCATGCCCATTTTACCCTTGACGCCTGCACGTATGCCATGCTGATTTCTATGCTGACAGGTATTCCTTATAGCTTTACTGCCCATGCCCATGACATTTTTGTTCCTGATCTGTCAGAGTTGGTGGAAGAAAAATTTAATCGTGCTAAATTTGCGGCATGCATTTCAGAATACAATAAAAACTATATATTGAAAAACCACCCGGCAGTCGATCCTGGGAACATTAGAATTATTCATTGTGGCATTGATTTGGATACTATTACTCCCGGACCTAAACAAAAACGCAAAAAATTTACTATATTGGCCGTAGGAAGATTAGTTCAACAGAAGGGCTTCAAATATCTCATTCGGGCTTGTAAAGTCTTGATGGATCAACGGGGCCTTGATTTTGTGTGTAAAATTATCGGTGAGGGAAAAGAGAGGCCAGAGTTGGAAGAAATGATCTCCAAGTCTGATCTGATCGATGTCATTCATTTGTTGGGGGCAGTGGAGCAAGCCGGTGTTTTGAAAGCATTAAGATCTGCTCATGTTTTCGTATTGCCTTGTGTGATCGAAAAAACCGGATACCGCGATGGTATTCCGGTATCTTTAATCGAGGCAATGGCGATGAAAATACCTGTAGTTTCGACAAGGGTTTCTGGTGTTCCAGAACTTGTCCGAGATGGAGCTGGGATATTGATTGAACCGGAAGATGTTTACGAATTGGCGATGGCCATAGAGAAGATTTTCAGGCTATCGGATGAAGAGCGGGAAGAAATGGGGGGGAAACAGAGAGCCATCATAGAAGAAGACTTCAATTTAGAAAAAGAAGTACAGAAATTGGCGGAATTATTCAGGGGTTGATTGAAATCACAGAGAAGAACGGTGCAAGCTGCGCCTTTCGATCAAGCGGTTTTGCGGAAAATTCCCTTTGTGTCTCGGAAGGATTCCTTAAGGGTCGTTTATTACTTCAGCTAAACAAGCTCTTCAAACTATTATTGAATGAAAGGGTGCCAGATGTCTGATTTAGCATACCCTTCAGTGACAATTGGAATACCTACGTATAACCGAGCTGACAGTTATCTGAAAGAAGCTGTGGAAAGTGGATTGAACCAAACATATCCGAATATTGAGATTATTATTTCTGACAATTGCTCCAGCGATAATACTGAGATGGTTGTCAAGGCATTTACTGACATACGCATTCGTTATCATAGACATGATGTTAATATCGGAGCCAATAACAACTTCAATTTTTGTCTAAAACAAGCAACGGGCGATTATTTCTTATTACTGCAGGATGACGACCTCATTGATGACGATTTCATTGAGGTCTGTATAAAAGCTGCCAACTACAGTGCTAACATTGGTATTATAAGAACTGGAACTCGCGTCATTGACTCAGACGGCAAGGTGATCACCGAACATCCTAACATGGTTGTTGGATTATCAACTGAAGATTTTTTTAGAAGCTGGTTCGCTTGCAAGACTTCGTTCTATCTTTGCAGCACACTTTTTAACACCAAAAGGTTAAGGGAAATAGGTGGCTTTGGATCCAAGAACAATCTTTTTCAGGACGTAATGGCGGAGGTTCAATTAGCGGCCAAGTATGGCAGAGCAGATGTGGAGGCTATAAAGGCGAGTTTTCGTAAGCACGCTGAGCAGACAACTTTTTCGGCCAAGGTTCGTGCCTGGTGTCAAGATTCTCTTATGTTGTTAGACTTGATGTGTGATTTGATTTCGGAGAACAAATCAGTGGTTAGGAGTGAGGGTATGCGATTCCTGTCAGAACTAAATTATGATACAGCCAGTGCAGTTAAATCACCCCTGAAACGTTTTATCTCTTACATGACAGTTCTTAAGAGTTATAATTACACACATCTTCCTCCTCCGGTTTACCGTGGATTGAGATTCGTGAAAAGAAGGATGAGACAGGTATTGGGGTCGCCTGTTGTCAGGAATACCCCCTAACCATGTATGCCCTCGTACCTGACAATCGGCTGAAAGATTTTCTTTTTCTCTATCTTCAAATGAGCCCTATTATATTTCCGTCTTGATACATGGCGAAGAGCCGCTTCAATACGTTCAAATCCTTTCAGTTCATGATTATGGTTTGAGTAGAGAATTGGGATCTTTATCGTGAACAATCCCCTCATTTCAATAGTCATCTGCTGCCATAACCGGGGTAATCTGTTATCCGAAACTATGGCTTCGGTCTTCGCCCAACAGTATAAACCCGTTGAAATAGTTGTTGTCGATGACGGTTCAACGGACAACACACAAGAGTTAATGGCAACCTATGGGGACAGAATCCGCTACTTTTGGCAGGAAAACCGGGGAATAGCATCTGCTCGTACTAACGGTTGCCGGTTAGCAAGGGGAGAGCTTATTGCGTTTCAGGATGATGACGACTTGATGCCATCAGATCGGATTGTTGTTCTATACGAGGCGCTTCGCGAGCATCCGTCTGCTGCCCTAGCATTAGGCGATTGGGCTGTTATGAACGGAGATGGGAATTTAAGCGGCCAGCGCAGCAGGGTTAATATCCATGTGGATAACGAAGAACCAATATTGATAAACGACGGATACAAAGCCGTCCTGTGGCCCAAAGTAACCCCGGTACCACATACTACCCTCTTTCGAAAAGCTGATGGTGATCGAATCGGGTGGTTCGATACTCGCTTTTTTCATGCTTGTGAGGATACCGATTTTTTTGCAAGATGTGGGAAACTGGGGCCAATTGTCTATGTGCCGAAGGTTGTGTCCTTTTACCGCAGAGAACATGGGTCACTGTACAGTAACAGTGTTCTTTTGACATATAGCAGGCTATTGTTGTTTGAAAAGCATCTGACTACCATGGAGGCCGAACAAAAGGACTTGAGAAAACGCTTGCAATTCCGAATGTTACAATCGCTTAAGCAGCTCGCGGTATATCAAAGCAAAGGACTGAAACCACCCGACTCCGTTTCTGGAGATCATCTAAATAGATGTTTATCGCTGCTGGGATTAAGAGATCACCTGGCGTACACATGGTTAACCTTGATTAAGCTGCCGATTCGTAGCCTAATTCTAAGACGTGATTGACATCTTAGGCCTGTCTGCCTGAGACAAATCACTCCTTGTTGTACAAAGGTTGAGCCTTTATGAATAATAGTGGAGATGTGATACTGTGACACATATTCCTCTTGTGAGCGTAGTAATGCCACTTTATAACAAACGCCCGTATGTTAAGCGGGCGATAGATAGTGTTAGACAACAGACCTTTACCGATTGGGAATTAATTATAGTTGACGATGGTTGTACCGATGGCTCAAGTGCTGAGATTCCAGAAGACGACCCGAGAATACGACTTTTCCGACAACCAAATTCTGGACCAGGTGCAGCACGTAACCATGGGATCAAACTGGCCCGTGGAGAGCTTGTGACCTTTATTGATGCAGATGACTACTATTATCCCCAAAAATTAGAGGAAGAAATGTCCCTTTTGTTTAAAGAAAGAAAAGCTGAATGGATGATTTCCGCTTTTGATCGCCAGGAGGACAATCACATAAGACATTGTAAGTATTGCGACATTAATGGCAGGGAACTGCAAGCTCAGACATTGGTCTTAGATAATGCCCTTAATCAGATATCATTGCAAGGCATGCCTATAGATGGTTTATGTATAAAGAAGCATTTATTGGACCGGCTGGGGGGATTTAATGAAGAAATGAGATGTTATGAAATTACGGAGTTCATTATCCGGTGCGCTTTAAAGCAGCCCAAGGTTCTTGTCCACCCTACCCCATTGTATTGTGTTGTGAACGTAGATGACAGTGCATTTGCGGTATCATCTCATAGGATTTTAGGTATGAGACAATTTGGAGAAAGTCTGTTGCACTTGTGTAAAGATTACCCAGAATCTTCACACCTTTTGAAACCTAAGAGTCGAAAGATTTTCATTTCTTATGCTACTGCACTAATTCGCACAGGAAAGGGTCGAGAGGCCAGAAGGTTTTTGACTAAAAAATTTCCATATGAATGGGACAAGATATGGTGGAAATTGTGGATTATTAGTTGGCTATCTGGATGGCTGCTCAAACGTCGTGTGTACGCCTCAACGAACTGAGCTTAAGTGGAAAATAATACGCAAGTGAGGTCATATGTACTCTAAAAATGTAAAGTCTATTCATTCCGTCAATTAGAGTAGATGCAGTTGCGGAGACACGAGGTTTTCATGTATCTTGCTCTTAATAAGGAAATTCTAACTGAAAACCACACTTGTTTTGTGGAGAGCGATAAGTATGTAATCTGCTGGGAGGGGCTCATTTTTGTAAAAGGAATTCCTTCCGGCGAGGATTCGGTACACTTTTTTCTAAAAAAGGTCTCAAATACCGGAATCAGCGAGGCTTGCAAATCTTTATCTGGAAATTTTTCCTGCATCCTCTGCGACAAGTCAAGCAACAATTATTACGCTTTTATTGACAACGACGGCTTATCTTTGATTTTCTACAATAATCTTGCAATATCAACTTCTTTTCTTAATTTGATAAACAGGGCAAACGTAACACTGAATGACTTAAACCCATATTCTGTTATCGAGTTTATTCATTCTGGATGGATATTCGGAAATACAGCTCTTTTTGACAGTATCCAAATTCTGCCTCCAGATCAGATCCTTACATTTTCGCAACATGGTACCGAATTAATGTCCAAAGGGATAGAAAAGGTCTATCCCTGCTCATCCCCCGAAAAGACGTTCCTGCAGACTTTTGGTGATATTGCTATTGCCCTGCAAAATAACAAAATTCGATTGCATCTCACGGGTGGGACCGATACCAGATTATTAGCCCTACTCTTCAAGAAAGAAGGACTGAATTTTGAAACAACAACCATGGGGCCGCCCGGTCATCCGGATGTTGAAATAGCGAGCAAGTTAGCCGAACTTTTGGGACTAAACCATCATGTTGAGTGTCCAACTGTTGGAGAGGAGCAAAGTGTCCTAGAAGAACTGGATGAAATATTTGAGGTCAGCGATGGTCTCTGTGATATATTCCGTTTGTATCAGTATGGCTATCATCTTCACAAAAGAAGAAAGCATCGCGGTGTTGATCTGGTTGTTACTGGAAATGGTGGTGAATTATATAAATTTGCCGGATGGTGGACATTCAAGAAAGAAAAGAGAGAAACTACGATTGAACGATTGGCACCGGGTATGGTAAATTGGTACAGTGGTCGTCAAATCCCATATGATTTTTTCACAGATCACTTCAGGCAATTCGCTTCTATTTATAGGTCATGGCTTGTCAGAAACCTATCGATTAAGTTTACAAAAGACAGGGGAAAGAACTTAGCAGATAAGATTTTCTTTGAATATTCTGTGAGAGGTGCTTATCGGACTCAGACTAATGGCAGACGTGAAAAAGTCTATGCCCCATTGTTGGACAGACAATTAGTTGCGTGTGCGCTTGCAATTCCGTCTTATGACAGGTTTTTCTCGAATTTCCATCGAAAGTTGATTTCTTCATTAAACCGAGATGCCTCGCAGATAGAAACTACTGATCACCGCTATGGATACCTGAAAGGACTTCACTGGTTGCTGTCTAGGAAAGTTAAAGGGAAACTTCAAAGACTCAATAAACTTATTGGCGCCTCACACAAACCGCGGGTACAAACAATTAACTGTTGTCGTTGTAACTTATACGAAGTGGTCAAGGGCTCAAAAAACGGCCGTGAAAATGTAGAGTATTTAAGGACCTGTGGGATACTAAGACCCAAAATTCATATCGAAGAAATTGATGATGTATTCTTTGGTCGCCTGTTTTCACTAGCAGAATTGTTCAAGAGGCTGGGGACATAGGCGTTTGTGCTACGTCGTAGAGATAAAGGCAGTTGCTTCAAGCTGCCCCCGCGATGCTTTTCATTCCTTTGTCTTAGATGTATTCCCAGGAGATGCGAAGATCATGCAATTCAGGGGTAGTTTTTCGCCGTTTGCAGGACGGGCGGACAATAGCCCAGCGCCTGCAATTGTCATTGAGCAACCGGCAAATAATTCCTGGGCAGTGGCAATTTGGTCAATTCAAAACGGTGTGGGCCCAACTTTGCAATTTAAAGGGCCGCCGTCCATGGAGCGCTGGACATGCTCTGAGAAAATGAACTCGCTGACATTCACAATGGATATGAAAATGCTGCAAGGAAGTATTCCCGAAAAGGAGATTTAGCAGACCGCCATTCTCTAAAGGGAATAATTAAAGGAAAGGATATACTTATATGCCGGGAATGTTGGGATTTTTCGGAAAATACGGAAAACATATTCACACGGATTTGTTAATAGAAACAATAAATCCACTTTCTTTATGTGACACGAAAATATTAAACACAGAGGAAGGATTTTTAGCCTTATCATGGCTAAGAAATAACTCACTTTTGTCTTGCAGATATTATGAAAATTCTAACTATGTGGCTTGTTTTAGCGGTGACCTTATCGATGTTCAAAGAGTTCCATGGAACCTAATTATAAATAACTTCAGAACCAAAAGATATAAGCATTTCTCTGATTACAGGGGCACCTTTGCTATCGCCATATTTGATAAAATAAACAAGCGTGTCTCAATCATAAGTGACAGAACATCACAAAAACCGATTTATTACTTTATCACAAATAATGGATTTACATATTCAACAGCCATTTCAACATACTGCAAATTGCCTGATATCCCGCAATTTAACGTAAATTGGTTACATGAATTTTTGTTTTTTAATTACCCGATGGGACAGACAACATTTTTAAAGAATGTTCTAAGGATGCCACCAGCAGCAATACTTGAATATCATCTAAAAACTTCGAAAACTTTACTGTTTGAATATGCCAAACCTTTCAAAAAGGCGAATAACATTATTAAAGGTAAAAAGGCGGTTGAAAAAGCATTGTCTGTTTTCAATGAACGAGTGCCAAAGTACTTTCAAAGGGACACACAAATTGCTGTTTCCTTGTCAGGAGGATTTGATTCCAGGACGGTCCTATCCTTTGCTCCATCAGAAACTAAAGCGTCATTGGAAGCGTATACATACGGCGTTGCTGGGTGTCTTGATTTATTAGAAGCATCAAAAATTGCATCAATGCTAAAAATACCCCACACAAAAATAATTCTTGATAATAGATGTTTGGATATACTCCAAGAACTAATCTACGAAACCGTATACTTATCAGATGGACTGCAAGGTATAAATAGATCTACGCTGCCATATGTTTACAAAATGCTAACAAACAACGGCACAAAATGTCCGATAATTATAACTGGAGTTTCAGGAGATCATTTATTTAGGGATCATGTTAGGGGAACCGGTAATGTTCCTGCTATTATCTCTTCTGATATGATGCAAATATTCAAAGAAGGTACACCTTTTATGAGCAAAAGCTTCTTCAGGCGGGCTTACGGCGCTAATTTTGGTGAGTTTCAGCAACATATATATGATGTACTTCAGGACTTGACGACTAAATATGGAGAATTAAATGTACCGGAATCATACCTAAGTTACTTGATTTATGAAGTGACACCTAACTATTTCGCTGGCCAGGCAGCTATCGCTGATAATTATTCAACTTTAAGATCACCATATTGGGACGCAGATATCATCCAGCTATCATATGAGATAGAATATAGCACTTTAGGGTTTTCCGAGTCCTTGTTTAAAAAAGATAAGTACCGGGAATGTGTACTTCAGGCTTACCTAATGCAGAGCAATAAGACTTTTTCAAAAGTCCCATTTCATGACATCCCTTTAAGATTCTTCTCTATCAACTACAAATTCCTTTACAACCTCTATCGCACAGTACGAAAGGGGCCTAACAAAGTTAAATCGATACTGAAACCTACTCCGCACCCCCCACTTGAAGATTGGCAAAATTGGTATGACACAAGAATTACCAAAGAAATCGGTAAGCTCATCTCTAAGAATTCTATTATATCAAATTACCTTACGTCAGAATTCATTGAAGAAATCAAGCACGAAAAGGACATTCATTGGCTTGGTAAACTTGTTACTGTTGAGATAATCCTGAGATTGATTAATAATCGGTGGAATCTGTTAAACCCGCATTCTCAAACATAACAGGCAACGAGACTGCTGCCTGCGCAGATAAGGGAATAAGATGACCACTTCCACGGACAGACAAAAGCTTACCTCCCTATTAACGTCATTTTGCCCAAGAAGAGGCGAGCATCATTTGATAGGCGGGCAAGAAGCAATAAAAATGGTTTACGATTTCTTGAGAAGGTCTAGCCTAAGTATTGACGAGGCACGTGAAATATTTGTGAGACCAAGATGCTTTCTCGGGGACTTTTACGATCTGCCGGAACCATTAAGGCATGCTTTATCTGCCTCGGCATCATTCTGCGACCAGGAATTCCTGTTTACGAACCTTACCTCTGTTCGGCGGTTTACACTTATGCCTATCTGGAAACTCGGGAGTATTTTATTCTCCATAGGTTTAAATCTTAGACATCGAAGAACTTATCCTAAAAAGCAAAACAGAAGACTCTGCCAGACGCTATTTATGAAGATATCCTTTCTTTTTGGAACAGTTCTGACCAGACAGACGGCGCGTTTTTCTAAAAGGATACTGAACTACATTCGTTTTTGCAAATTCTATAAGCAACCATTCTTCAGTGCTCTCTGGGCCTACCTGAATATCGATACTAAGACATTATGTTATTCTTATATCGACTCGATACCTATTCATCCCGCATTGGGCCCGATCTATCGATGTAAGGATATCTCCGTTTCGTCTGCCGCTATGATTGGCATTGACCTACTTCCTTCTTCCGGACAGTTATATTTTGTTGAAGCCAATTTTAATCCTGCATTACGACCTGAAAGATTACATCTATACAATGGTAATGACCCCCTTGGCTATCGACTCATCCAATACTCTTCGAGGCGAGGTTTTAAGCACATACTTCTCTACGGGCCCGATCGAGCTGTATTTGACCCAGAGACTGAGCAGTTATGGGGAGAATTGGCAACAAGAAATGGCATATCTTTTGAAGTTGTAGATAATCTATTTACCGGCCACTTGAGTTATAGAGACGCGAAGATCGAAATCGAGTTTCCTCCGTATGAAAACACGCTAAACGTCTTGGTCAGAGGCCCGCTGAATGCAACTCTTGCCACACTGATCTCGGAAAAAGGAAATTTAGAGTGCCTGATTGAGGACGTTAACAGGTCATTTCCCGGTAAAGTTAAAATTTCCGTGCCAAAACGAATTGTTAGCTCTGGAGACGTCCTGATGAGTCAAAGAGATAATCGTTTTCCTAATCTCATAGTTAAGGACAGAAGAAAGGACTCTGGATCGGGCATCAAGCTTTTCAATTTGGACAAAGTTCCGAAAGGTTACGACCCGCATGATTTTACGATTAGTGAATTTGTTATTCCCGATCGTATTAAAAAAGTTGGTCGAGGAAGACCACATGAATACGTATACGTCTACCGTTCACACATCTTGTTAACAACTGATGGTCCAGTTTATCTGGGAGCCCATAGAGTAAGGTCCAGCGTTCAGCTACCGTCCTACGCACCTAATGGTATGGTTGAGGACATACGACCATATGTAGCAAACTACAGCCTTGGAGGTAGGTACGAGAAACTCGACACAGGAGAAGATGCTTTATGTCAAAAGGCATCTGTTTCCATCGGAAACATAGTTTCGCGATTTATTAGTCAAAAATTCATCCTTGAGTTCCAAAGATGAAGTATAAACGAAGAGCAATCCCTGTATGAATTTAACTCCTTTTTTGTTTTGCGAGATCCGGATATGCCCATCTTTTCTCTGAAACGCTTTTACACGCGTGTAAGGCATTGGATGGGCTTGGCGCTCCGCCCTCATCTTGCTTTTCTTCGCATGCGTGAAAAAAGACACGCTCGTATGGCACGTACTATTCACGCAAACATTCCGACCAGTTCCCTTCCGGATATAACCCTCACACCAGTAACGAACAGAAACGACCTTCAACGACAACTATTAAGCCTGTTTCGAACGAACCCTTCGCCCCTTACGATAGCACCTCGGAGTCGAAAGGCATTAGCAAACGAATTTGCCAAAGGCACTCAATACTATTTGGCGACTAATAAACTCGGACAGGTTATAGGATGCATCGGCTTTCAGCCTTTGCGAAATATGTCAGTTCACTTGACAATTGATTATAAGTACAGGCGGAAAGGATACGGGATGAGTGTCAAAAGAGAGCTAGAACTAATAAAGGCTAGTGAAGGAATTCCTGAAATTTGGTCACAAGCTTTTAAAGAGAACAAGCCCGCAATAAGTTCACACCTTAGCTTAGGTTATAAGTTAGTTAGGGAAAAAGAGGAGCCACTTTATTTTACATTCTTCAAGTCGCTCAGCCAATATAGAAAGGACGATTTATAAAAGCAAAATGCATCTTCAAGCCAAGAAAATTCTCATTATTTCGCTTTTTTTTGCGCCAAGTAATCACGTAGGTGGCAAACGCTTTACTTTCTTGTCAACGATTTTGCAAAAAAGGTATCCTGAGTTACATGTGCTCACCTTAAGGGAAAAGTACGTTTCACAAAAAGACGACTCTTTGAACTTTGCAGGTATTGTGCACCGCACAGGAATGTACCCCTCTTATCCTATTAAAAAAAATAGTAGGCTCAAGAAAGTTCTCAATCGATTGTGGAATGATTATCTATGTGTAGTAGACCCCTTCAGCGGCTGGATATTACCTGCGCTTATCAAAGGCTTGAAGGTTATTAAGAATAATAAAATAGACCTGATCATAGCCACTGGCCCACCCTTTTCATCCATGGTGGTTGGATTTCTACTTAGTATTATGACTAATAATAAGCTCATCATAGACTACAGGGATGCTTGGACAGGATATCGTACTCACTACTGTAAACTATTTGGCAAAAAGATCAATCAATTGTGCGAAAGATGGTCAATCAGACGTGCATCAGCGCTAGTGTTTTGTTCCCGGATAATGAAGGAGGAATTTATATCTAGGCTAGGCAATTATACAAGAGCAAGCTACCATGTTGTCCCAAATGGATTCCATAATAAAGATGCGATTCAGCCTTTATCTTTAGGCAACGGCAGGAAAAACATAGTGTACGCAGGAAGCCTTTATGGCGAGAGAAGAGTCAAACTCCTCGCCAAACCATTATTCCACCTTTTGAAGGAAGGTTTAATCACTAAAGATACTTTTTGTCTTCACGTTTTCGGAAAAGTTAATGATCAAGACAGAGACCAGATCATGAAATACGGCTTGCAAGACATGATCGAACAACATCCCCCGGTACCCTATGCACAGATGCTCAAATATCTTAGGGCTGCCGATATTTTATTTTTGCCCTCCGGGTCAGATGTCAGCTACGCTATACCTTTTAAATTCTATGATTACTTGAGTGTGAAGAGACCAATATTGGCAGTTGCACCCAAGAACTCTGCGGTCTCAGAAATGATGAATAAGATTGATTGTGGCAAATTGGCCCTGATAAATAGCGAGAAATCAATTCTCAAAGAATTACGCACAATGCTTTCTGAAGAGAGAGAATACAGCTTCTCGGGGGCCGAACGGTATACCTGGCATGAAACATTTCGTAAATATATAGAAGTAATAGATGCGGTTTCCTAACTAGCCGGCTGAGCCCTTGTAAAATTTTACAGAGTTGTACAATGAACTACCCCGCAAGCTACGGGGTATAGCGTACCTGCCCGCCATTGCCACGTACCTGCCCGCCATTGCCAGAGATGCCGGCACATAAGCTCAATGCTGTCTCAGGCGTTGGCAGGCGGGTGCTGGCATTCAAGCTGGTTGCTGTACCTGGCGACCTGCCCGCCATTGCCATGTATTCTGCCATACAGGCTATATGCCGTGCCTGGCGCTGGCAGGCGGGTGGCAGGCGGGTCTGATTTTCACAATCTAAACGAAGTAAGCTTCGGGGAATTTAACCCAATAACTCACGAAAATCTGTGCCTGCCCTATGAAATGCATTTTCTTTTTCTATTTCATCGGGGTAATCTGCGCCTGCCCCGTTAAATGTTTTTGTCCTTTTATTTAACCGGGGTAATCTGTGGATTAAACCCATAGAGTTCACATGAACATTGTGCTCATATACTTTCTCTTGTTCAGCTTTTGGGTAACGCAAGTTCTTGGCCTTAAGCTCACAGACGTAAAGGGCTTAAGCTTATTAAATCTATGCATCTACCTTCTCCTGATAGCATGGGCATTCGAAGCAGTAAAGAAACGACGGTTGCTTGAGCCAAATAGTTTAAATAAGTATTTAATCCTAATGATTTTCGTCGTGGTGGTCTCAATCCCTATTAAAACGTTGCTCTCCGAAGTACCAAGAGTGAGTGTATTACGTGAGATTATGGCTGTCAAAAGTTGGGGCAATCCTTACTTACTCTTTTTTATCCTATTCAACATTATTGACAACCAAAAGACGTGTAGGAGAGCACTCCTTGGCTTGGGTGTTTTATTAATCATAACGGTTTCAACTATGCTTCTTGTTACATTCGGTGTTATCCAATTTGGCACGGTCGAGGTGATTAAAGGGGGGCGATCAGCCGGTTTCGCCGAACCCAACCAATACGCGAGCTACCTGGTGCTCTTTATCCCTCTCCTGTTGTCGTCTTTTTTGTTTCAGAGAAGTTTCCTGACTAAAACTACCGCCGCTATTCTCTTTACTATGACTCTATCGGGATTAGCTATCACCGGGTCGCGGGGTGGTGCTCTATCTTTTTTGTTTGGTACAGCAGCTTATCTACTGATTGTCAATCGGCAAAAAATGATCAAACTGCGTGCAATCATGTCCGTGGCTGCGACAGTGCTTGTAATGGGGATCACCGCCTATGTGGTCGTGCCATCCAACGTTAAGCAGGTACTAAGTCAAAAATTTGATCCTGCCGGTTCAGAGGACTTGGACGATTATACTTCCGGTCGTACAAAGATTTGGCACAACGGCTTGCTACTCTTCATCGATAGCCCGATATTTGGTCATGGCCAGAATACCTTCGTGCCACTAATGGAAAAAAGATTCCTTATTGGTGCCAATTCGCACAATGACTACCTGTTGTATCTGGTACACTACGGCATTATCGGCTTGGCCATTTTTCTTATGATATTTACAAAAATATGTCAACATGTCTGGTATCATCTTAAAGCAACCACAAATCCTTGGAGTAAACAATTGTACATAAGTTACATAGCAGGTTTTTTGGGCTATGCATTCTCGATGTTAAGCGTCAATGTATTCAGTCCACGTTATATTTTTTGGATTTACACGGCTGTAATCTACAAATACGCTCAATTGGAAACGAGTAAACGAGTATAAGGCGACTTAGGGGCTTCGCTCCCATGGGAATAGTGGACACGAAGTGAAGCTCTGCGCTATGTTGGAATACTGGAATACTGGGTTTAAGAAGTGTATTGTTTTTATTCCTATATTTTGCATCATAGCGCACAAGTTGCGCCTGACGGCTTGACACGGAGTGAAGCTTGCGCCAACACATTACACTTCGTGCCCAATATTCCATCGTTCTATGATTTCCTGATCTAGCTTGCAATAGGAGACATAACTATCTCTAATTTCAATAGGTTGTAGGCATTACGACACGTCTATTTATGGTTACACGAAAGAAAATCAGGGTAGCGCACGTAATAGGCTCTTTAAATTATGGTGGCGCAGAAAATCAGGTGGTACAGCTTTTAAATACGCTGAATCCTTACCGCTTAGATAAGTATTTGGTGACATTCAAGAATGTGAAAACGCCAAATAGTCGCGCGCTTAGCCCTGAGATCATGTGCTTTAACCTACGACTGAGGCGCTGGGGGCAGATTGGATGCATTATCAGATTGTATCGTTTATTCGAGCGCGTGAAAATCGACGTGGTTCAGGCCCATATGTTTCACACCAATCTGTACGTGGCTATTGCTGCCCGCCTCGCTGGCGTACCTGTCGTGCTCACCACGGAACATGGTAAGAATCTGTGGAAGAGACCGATTCACCACTTTCTAGAGAGAAGGATTATTAGCCCTCTGGTCAGTGTGCGCATTGCTGTTTCTAGAGATATTAGAAACATCAGAGCAGTATCAGGAGATGTGCCAGAAGATAAACTAACCGTGATTAGGAATTGTGTTGAAATTCCTGAAAAGGTGGAAAGATACCCATGTGGAAACAAGGTACGGATCGGCACAGTGGGGCGCCTAGTGCCTGCCAAGGACTATGGGACATTAATTATGGCATTCAAGAGGTTGATGGAAGATGGTCTAAATACTGATCTCATATTTGTGGGTGACGGTCCGGAACGCTCAAACCTGGAATCTATGGTTCAGGAATTAGGAATCACCGGAAATGTCACATTTTCGGGGTTTCAAGCAAATGTCAACTCCTTTCTAAGTAAAGTTGATGTTTTTGTCTTGTCATCAATCCGTGAAGGCATCCCTGTGGCCATGCTTGAGGCTATGGCTATAGGTGTACCTGTTGTGGCAACTAAAGTAGGTGGAATTCCCGAAGTCATCCAGGACAACGTTGATGGGTTACTGGTGGACAGTCGCAATTCGGAAATGCTCGCCGATGCTCTTAAAAGGGTAATTGAAGATAGCTCTTTGGGAAATAGTATAGGTGAAGCTGGTCGCAAGAAGGTCAAATGTCTCTTTAGCTGTGAAGCCATTTGCAAACAATATGAAGAACTGTATACCGATCTCTTAGCGCAGGTATAGATGATGTTCAGTAACGATGATATCGTACCAGTAGTAATGTTTCACAGCGTTGGCCTGGAAAAGAGCGACTGGGTTTTTTCACATATATCGGAACCCTTAAAGACATTTGAGGAAAAAATTGTCGGTCTCGTTTCATCTGGTTATCAGTTTATTTTCTGGAAGGATCTCTATGATCACATGAGCGGTTTAAGGCGAGTACCGCGTAAGTCTATTATGCTTACCTTTGATGACGGTTATTTGGACAATTGGGTATTTGTGTTCCCTATCTTGAACAAGTATGCTGCCAAAGCGACCATCTTTGTCAGTCCGGAATTTGTAGATCCCCAAGACAACCTTAGGCCAAATATGGAAGATGTCTGGTCGGGAAAAGTCAGAGAAGACGAAATTCAAACTTTAGGCTTTCTGAATTGGGAGGAAATGAGGGTTATGGAACAGTCCGGCCTGGTAGATATCCAGTCTCATGCACTTTCTCACACATGGCACTTTACCGGGCCGAGACTATTAGACTTCTACAAGCCAGGAGATAAAGACTATCCGTGGCTGGCATGGAACATGAAACCTGAACTAAAGCCGTTTTCCGTGCAGAATGATCAGAATCGTATTGTGCCATGGGGAACCCCCATTTACGAATATGAAAAAGCATTGATTTCCAGAAGATACCTTCCACCTCAGGAAGTGGCGGAAGCAATAACGGCCTTGGTGAACCAAAAAGGGGGAGGAGTTTTTTTTCAACAAAAAGGCTGGGAAAAGGAATTGAGAGATTATCATGATGAGCTCATGAAAAAGTATGAGCATAAGGGTCGATTTGAAAGTACTGATGGTTTTAGAAAAAGGGTTTTCGAGGAACTGAGAGGTTCAAAAGAACTTATAGAAAAACACCTAAACAAGAACGTAGACTTTATGAGCTGGCCAGGAGGAGCCTATAATGACGAATTGTTATCTCTAGCAAAACACGCGGGTTATAAAGCCTGGACCCTATCTTCCAAAGACAGAATTAGTTTTCGAAATCGTCCTGGTTCAGATCCGACGCATATAAAACGGATTAGTTCTTTTGCTAAATATAGGAACAGTAATGGAAAAACATATGGCTATGCTGGCACATATTATTTCAAATGTGGGGTCGAACGGCATCAAGGGTCCTTTTTTTATAAGTGGCTGGGCCGATTTTTGTTGTTTTTCGCCTTTATTAAATCGATGGCGACAGGGCAAAAATAGTGATCTTCCGAAAGTTTTGAAGGTGTAATTGAATGAAATGTGAGCTGGTTGATTTGATTGAGTGCGAGCAGCACATTAACGACCGTATGAGAACTTCTCCGCCACCTCGTATTCCTTCTGAGTTCCTTCCTGAGGCTGCCCAGGAGCACCCGATGTTATGGGTTCAGCTCCCTGCGAGCGAGGTAGAAATATTTCGTGATCACAATAGGGAATCAGACTCTCCTCTCAGCGTATTTCGGTTTGAAGAAAGAGGTAACGTCGTTTATTTTCCTATACACCCTCTTCAAATCGACCGCTATCATGGTCACAACATAATTGAGAGTGGGAGAATGAAGATTATCGCATCTTATCGCACAGTGCTTTACGAGCCAGATTCAACAGGTCCTATCAGATTGAACCTTAGATCTGGTGAAAAGCTGATGGTTAAGCTACACTATGACGGCTCACTGCCCGGAATTCCGGGCGACCGGAGTCTCACCCGGAACAAGGTGGCAAAATGCATTGCGGTGAGTCGTGAACTTGAGCGATTGAGCACTACGAATCGCCTTTCTCCCAATTTGAAGATTATCCGTGAGGAAATAGGCCTTGTTCACGAAAATCGGGGTGCGATTTTCAGAAGAATTCCGGGCCGTCCATTAATACCCGGGTTCTCCCTTCATTCCACAGACCGGAGGTTTCCTCACAAGGACCCATTGGTCTTACGGCTCCTAAAATCCGTTCATGGTTTCAGTAGTAATGAGGCAGCGGAGATGTTTGGAGAGCTTTTTGCCACACCCTTGTTGACAAGTCTCTTCAGCGCCTTTCGAGAGGGTTTTTCACTCGAAATGCATCCACAGAATGTTCTCATTGGATTTAATGAATCTGGTCTAATAGACGAAGTCTATTATCGAGATCTTGAGGGAGTGGTTTTTTCCAACTATTGGCGCAGGTCAGTAGGGCTGCCTAAACTATTTGATGACAACGATAATCCGGAGTTACACATGTTCGACAAGAGAATACGCCGTTATTTCAATCGAAACCTTGACCACGATCTCGGACGGTTCTGGATGAACCTCATAGATGTCCTCCGAAACGTTGACTATTTTCAGCCCAAGGATGTCCGAACAGCAGTACATTCGGTGCGCCGCGCGGTTCGATCGGCCATTCGAGCTTTCGGCCTTGGTCGTCTTGCCTTTTGGGGCCGACTACTCCGATTCGCCCCCAGTCCTTATGGCCATTGGTATTCTCCCGGACACTATCTACGCTGCTATTTTCGATGAATATGGAATATATCTGGTCATTGTGAAATCACGACCTTTGAGAGGACAGTCAACGTGAATTCTTTACTTTTGAGAAAAGTTGCCTTTCCACTTTACCATAGGATAAAGAAAACAAAATTAATGGCCAGAATTGACGAATTAGAACGGAATCAGTGGAGGAGCGAAGAAGAGCTGCTTGATCTACAAGCGTCAAAATTGAAACGTCTGTTGGCGCACGCCTACGAGACAGTCCCCTTTTATCGGCAGAGATTTGATGATCTCGGCATCGATATAAGAGATTTACATCGCTGTGAACTTTTCTCTCAAATCCCCTTGCTATCCAAAGAAGACATTAATAAGAACCGAGACAAGATTATCTCAACAAAGCTGAATGGCAATAGGCTAATTCCTGACAGCACAAGCGGCTCCACTGGTAAAGCGCTTTATTTCCATAGAGATATGCGGTCATGGGCGTATCGTCGTGCGGTAGTTATTAGGAATGAAGAATGGTTGGATATCAGATTAGGCGATAGATCTGCACGTCTTTGGGGTGCACCAATGGACTTGAAGAAGGCCGCAGCCGTCAGAGGAAGGCTTCACGCATGGGCTAACAATATCATGTTTTTGTCTTCTTATGATCTGTCGGACGAAAAACTTGACGAATATGAAAGAAGACTGAGCAGCTTCAAGCCTAAATTATTAATCTCTTATCCAGGGCCGTTAACCGTGCTTGCTGAATATTTAATAAAGAAAAACAAGAAAATCGCATCTACTAAAGCGATTATTAGTTCAGCGGAGACCTTGCTCTCCTGGCAAAGGGATGTAATAGAAAAAGCGTTCTTTTGTCCGGTCTACAATCGTTATGGGTGTCGCGAATTCGGTGATATAGCCCAGGAATGCGAAAAACGTGAAGGGCTGCATGTCAATACTGATCGATTTGTAATAGAGATTCTAGATGAAGCGCTGAAACCTGTACAACCGGGGGAAAGCGGTGAGCTTGTGATTACTGATCTCGATAATTATGGCATGCCCTTCATCCGCTACCGGATCGGGGATATGGCCTCCTTCAAAAAAGAACCGTGCTCTTGTGGACGAGGTCTTCCTTTGCTGGAGCGAGTGGAAGGTAGGACTTTAGATGTAGTTTCAGCACCCAATGGTAACCGGTTAGGTGGAACATTCTGGACGCTTCTTTTCAGAAGTCGACCCGGAATAAAATCCTTTCAGGTAATCCAGGAGAGCCTGGAGGAAATTACCATAAAATATGTTAAAGACACAAAAGTTGCAAATATCGATTTCCGTTGGTTCGGAAGGTGCATTCAAGACAAGTGCGGCCCAAATTTTAAGGTGCATTTTGAAGCAGTTTCCTACATCCCCAAAACGGCTTCCGGTAAAACCAGATTTGTCGTGTCAAGAATAAAGGATCTGCGGTGAAGATACTTTTTGTGATTGATTCATTAACATTTGGCGGCACAGAGCGGCAACTGGTGGAACTGATAAATGGCTTGGACCGCCATCGCTATGAAGTGCATCTTGTTTCTTTAGATAATGTTGCCGAGGGCTACACGGATCTCCTTACTGCACGAGGGATCAGGATTCGCTATTTTTGTAGAGGACATAAATATGACATCCGACCAGGTTTTTCCATATCTCGATATATCAGAGAGAATCAAATAGAGTTGGTTCACGCTTTTTTGAACATGGGAGTACTGTTCGGACTGATAGCTGCCAAACTTTCTGGAAGGCCAGTGGTTTGCTCTGCTATCCGTGATGCCAAAGACCAAAATCTAAAAGTCAAAGTATCGAAAAAAATTGTTGCCCATCTTGCAGACATATTCGTCGCTAATTCGCGGGCGGGATTTACCAACCGTTTCAGGAACATGAAGCCCCATTTTAGAGTTGTGCATAATGGCCTCGACTTCAGCCGATTTGAAGAGACAAAAGATGCTCGTGCTGTTCAGGAATTGAAGAAAGACTTGCATTTACATGGGCTTAAACGCATTGTGGGTATGGTAGCTTCTCTTTCCGAAAGAAAGGATCATGAAACATTGCTGGACGCAGCTCCGATGGTACTTCAAGCTTACCCTGAGACCTGCTTTTTGCTAGTGGGGGATGGCGTGAAACGGAAAACATTAATGGAAAAGGCCAAGCAACTGGGCCTGGAAAACAATGTTTTATTCTTAGGTTTTAGGAAGGATGTCGATCATATTTATGATATTCTCGATATACTAGTTTTGCTATCCAATACTGATGCCCATTTAGAGGGAATCTCAAATGCCATTATTGAAGCGATGGCTGCTGGGGTTCCGGTGGTTGCATCGGAAGGTGGAGGAACCAATGAAATAGTGAAGAACGATGCCAATGGGGTTTTGATTGCGCCTAAGAATGCGCAAGAAACAGCCGAAGCCATTGTCGGGCTGTTGGGTGATAAGGATAAAGCGCAAAGATTGGCAAATACTGCTAAACTATTTGTGCGAGAAATGTTTAATTTGCAACGTTATGTTGAAGAATACGAAAGTATTTACCGAGAATTAATTTTAGACGAAAGGTAGCGCATGTGTTAATTTGTATGGGTCCCTAAAAGTCATGACGTTTTTATCTATTTGATATTTTTACGATGCAGGTGCCAAGAAACTGTACACATGCACCGGTAAGCTTTGGTAAATGAAGAACATTTTGTATATTTCACCAAGTCCTCGCGTTAAAGGAGGAATTTCCACTGTAATTAAGGGCTATTTGACTAGTAATTTGGGCAAGCATCACAATTTATACCTGGTAGCGTCTCACGTAGATGGTCCAAAATGGCTTAAGTTAATCAAGGGAGTAGTCGGGCTTGTAGAGACCTTTTATTATTTAGCGTATAAAAACATAAATGTTGTACATATACATGCTGGTGACACGATTAGTTTTAAGAGAAAGTTCTATTACGCAAAACTGGCAAGTGTTTTCTCTTGTAAGGTTATTTACCACCACCATGGGGCTGCATTCATGCCTCAATATAAGACCCTCTCAAAAAAATGGAAGAATCGGGTAAAAAGAATCTTTGAGGGCGTGGACTTGCTGATTTGTCTATCCAATAATTGGCGAAATAACATTCGCCGAATTGCTCCAAATGCAAATATTAAAGTAATACCTAACTCAGTAACATTGCCAAAGCTCGATCGTGAAAAGCCGAACTCTGTTGCGCGGTTAAGTTTTCTTGGATTAATCGGAGATAGAAAAGGCGTGTTTGACCTTTTGAAGGTTTTCAAAAGGTTGATCAATGATGGCTATAATGTGAGACTATCAATAGCGGGGAATGGTGAAACAAAGCGCCTGATAAACGAGGTGGAAGAACTTGAGCTATGTGATAGTGTGCAATATTGCGGTTGGCTTGGTGATAAGGAGAAAGATTTGCTATTAAGAAAAACAGACATCTTTGTACTACCTTCGTATGCTGAAGGGATGCCGATGTCAATTTTAGAGGCAATGGCCTATTGCATCCCTGTTATTTCCACGCCTGTTGGCGGAATCCCAGAACTAGTTTTAGATGGAGAGACGGGATTTCTCATTAAGCCAGGAGACCAAGGTGCTTTGTATCAGAGCCTGACACGTTTAATTCAAAACAAGAATCCCCGAAAGGAGTTTGGGAATAGAGGTAGGGAGTTGATTAGAACCAAATACAACATCGATTTAATCTCTGAAAAACTAAGCATTGTGTATAATTCCTTATGAGTACTAACAGGCAAGCATATCCTAATCGAGTACAGTATTTATAACTAGGTGACGGCCGACTAAATTATCTGGTAAACCCAGGTGCGCATTATGCCGTCATTTTTAGAAGGATCGCTATAAAGATGTCAAAACAGCAAAGCAAAAGAAGAACACTTGAACAAGTCAAAGAACAATATGTGATTGAGAAAGAGTTGGCACTCAGGTTGCGTAACGCTACTAAAAAAGAGAGGCGATATTTATATACTACCCTTTACGACGAGCTCTTTCGGCGAGTGCCTCATCATCCCCAGTTAACTCGGAAAGCAGATCCTAAAGCTCGAAGTGAAGCAGTTTCTGAACGGGTACGGTTGCTAAGAGGTTTTTTGAATCCAAAATTTACGTTTATGGAAGTGGGTTCTGGAAACTGCGAACTGGTGTTCAACATAGCTAAATTCGTGAAACAAGTTTACGCCGTTGATGTCTCTGAAGAGATCACCAATAGTCCAAGGCATCCAAAAAACTTCAAACTCATTCTCTCTGATGGTTGTAGCATTCCTGTCCCTGACAACAGTGTCGATATGGTTTATAGCAATCAGCTTATGGAACACTTGCATCCAGACGACGCCCTTGAACAACTTCGGAACATCTACAGGGCAATAACACCCGGTGGAGTTTACCTCTGCATTACGCCAAACAGACTCTCTGGGCCGCACGATATCTCAAAGTACTTCAATCATGAAGTGGCAACTGGTTTCCATTTGAAAGAATACACGACCATGGAATTGACGAAGATGTTCAAAACAGCTGGATTCTCAAAAGTCTTTGTGCTCATTAATCTTAAGGGAATCCTTCTTGAATTACCGGTATTTTCAGTTAGATGGATTGAAGAGCTATTAATTAGACTGCCCCGCTTGTTAAGCAAAAGAATATCACGCTGCCGACCAATCGCATTGCTGCTTGGCATTAGATTAGTTGGTACAAAGTAGACTGTGAATATGAAACATCTCTTCATTACAGGTGCAGGGCGGTCTGGCACGACCTTTCTATGGAGGATTTTGAATAACAGCCCCTCGGTCCATCTAGCCACCGAGATTCACTATTTTAGTTCCCTATTCCATTGTGGTTTTTTGAAGAATCTTAAGAAGCAAAGCCGGAGAAATAAGGTACTTACGATTGATGACATTATTCACTTTATACAGACCGGGAATCATTTTGGAATGTACTGGTACAACAACCGCTTTTTTCCCGATCAGGAAATAAGACAGTATTTTGGCAACAGGAAGCTGAATGAGAAAAACATCTATGAATACCTAATTGAACATGACCTTAAAGCTAGAGCCGCAAGTAAAATCAACATAAAATATATTGGGGAAAAAACCCCTTTAAATATTTTCCACGTGAGGCGATTGTTCAAATGGTTTTCGGATGCAAGCATACTCTTCATTCATAGAAACCCAGTCCACGTTCTTAGATCTGAAGTGAACAAAAAGCGTAAACCTGACTACCCTATGAGCAAGGAGAATCCGCTTTATGCTTATGGCCTGGTGATATTCGTCTTTTTCGAATGGCTTTTGGCGGGGGTAATTGCTTTGTATAATAAAGCTGTCCATAAAGAAAAGTTTATCATTGTCTCTTATGAGGATTTAACTTCACATTGCGAGTCAATGGTGCATAGAATATCATCGGCGATCGACATCGGATATGCGGAGGACCTTTGTGCAGTAAAAAAGTTTGGTTCAAGCTATTCAAATGGTAACCAGAAAGCATACTGGTATCCTCCAAGTTGGGTTGTTTTACTTTATTCCTTGTTTTTGCACCCTCTTCGTATTTTGCTAAACAGGGTATCGTTGATCCATGAAGAGACGTACCTTAAAAGCTGATTAATCTGTAAGAGGCAATATGGATAGGCATAATGGGGCTAGAGCCTTTGATCGTCATCGCCTGCAAATGAAAACAGTGGAAATGATACTAGGTTATCCTGTTACGACGAAATCAAAAGAAGCGTGCATTTCGAACGTAGTTAGTTGGATCGAAAATGGGAAGAAGGGAAAGTATTTTGTATGCGCCAATCCGAATGCGCTGGAAGTGGCAAGGACTGACCCAGTTTTTGAAGCAGCTATGAAAAGCGCTGATTTGATTACGCCTGACGGGGTGGGTATAGTACTTGCCTCCCGAATACTTGAAGGAAGAATATTTGATCGGGTGACAGGAAGCGATATCTTTTTGGGTCTGAGCAAACCTCTAAACGAAATGGGTAGATATAGCTATTTCTTTCTTGGCTCTACAACAAACAACCTGGCAAGTATCCGAGAAAGGATGAATAGGGATTTCCCAAATATAAGGGTTGTAGGGACTTATTCGCCGCCCTTTAAGAAAGACTTCAGCGATGAAGATAACCGTCTTATGGTTGAAGAGATTAACAGAGTTAAGCCTGATGTACTCTGGGTGGGGATGACAGCGCCAAAGCAGGAAAAATGGATATACAGAAATAAAGACGAGTTGGATGTTAAGTTTATTGGAGCCATAGGGGCTGTATTTGATTTTTACACGGGCACGATTAATCGCTCTCGTCCCTGGTTTCAAAAGCACGGGCTTGAATGGCTTCCGCGTTTACTGAAACGACCTGGTCGTTTATGGCGAAGGACCCTTATACGTGCACCGATGTTCTTAGTTCGAATACTGATGCAACGAATTACGATGGCAGAGTGAGGGAGCGGAGCATTAAGGAAAAACAAATCCACTCACCACTACCCAATAACGATCACCGACATCAATGCCCCGAGGCTCAAACTGTTGAAGAATGAAAGAATAAATTGGATTTTGGTATGCAACGGTAAGGCGAAATAATAAGAAACGGATAAAAAGGAGGCTTTGCTGTGAAACGAGCGTTGGTTTTTGGAGCCGGTGGCTTTATCGGTGGACATCTTGTTAAGAGGCTTAAGTCTGAGGGCAATTGGATTCGCGGTGTAGATCTGAAATATCACGAGTTTTGCAAGACTGAGGCACATGAGTTTATCATTGGAGATCTAAGGGATATAAATGTATGTAAGGATGTGATTGATGAATCTATCGATGAGATTTATCAGCTTGCTGCGGACATGGGTGGTGCTGGTTTTGTTTTTACTGGCGATAATGACGCCGACATCATGCATAATTCCGCAATTATCAATCTTAACGTTGCCGACCAGGCGGTGAAGAAAAAAATCAAGAAGGTCTTTTACTCGTCCTCAGCCTGCATATACCCGGAGTATAATCAGGTTGACCCAGACAATCCTAAATGTTCGGAGGACTCGGCATATCCTGCCATGCCCGATAGTGACTATGGGTGGGAGAAGCTATTCAGCGAGAGGTTGTATCTGGCTTATTTGCGGAATTACGGACTGCAACTAAGAATTGCGAGGTATCATAATATTTTTGGTCCCGAAGGGACCTGGACAGGCGGGAGAGAGAAGGCGCCAGCCGCTATGTGCCGAAAGGTTTCCGAGGCGGTTGATGGTTCTTTTATTGAAGTATGGGGTGACGGCAGACAGACTCGTTCATTTTTGTATATCGATGAATGTATTGAGGCAACTCGGCGTTTGATGGAATCTGACTTTACGGGTCCGGTAAACATTGGCTCAGAAGAAATGATCGCGATAAATGATTTCGCCAGGATGGCAATTGAAATTTCAGGGAAAGACTTGTCCATTATCAACATACCGGGCCCTGAGGGAGTGAGAGGCAGAAAGTCTGATAATCGGCTATTCAGGAAGCAAATTGGCTGGGAGCCTACAGAACCGTTGCGTGTTGGTATGGAAAAAACTTATGCGTGGATTAAAGAACAGGTAGAAAAGCAACGCCGCGATGATTGCTTGGAGAGTGCTTGACGAACAAGAACTTCATAAGATGAATGGAAGCGCATGTTGTTTGAGCGTGAGGGAAACCTTGCAGAAAAAGGGTAAGTGTAGCTATCTCTTTTTCGGCTCCTCGCCAAAGACTTTGGCAAAGATCCGAGAAAGGATGAATAAGGATTTCCCAAATATAAGGGTTGTAGGGACTTATTCACCCCCCTTTCAAGGCGGAATTCAGTAAAGAAGATAACCGTTTGATGGTTGATGAGATCAACAGAGTTAAGCCTGATATGCTCTGGGTGGGAATGACAGCGCCAAAGCAGGAAAAATGGATATACAGAAATAAATACGAGTTGGATGTTGAGTTCATTGGAGCTATAGGGGCTGTATTTGATTTTTACACGGGCACGATTAATCGCTCTCGTCCCTGGTTTCAAAAGCACGGGCTTGAATGGCTTCCTCGCCTTCTTAGACAACCTCGTCGTTTATGGCGAAGAAGCCTTGTATCCAGTCCCATGTTTTTAATCCGAATACTGCAACAACGGTTCATGAGCACTGAGCAAGAGAGTGAAAAGCTAAAGAGAAGAGGATAGAAAAATCAGATATGGTAATCTCTTGAATCGCCCGAGGCTCTGGCGATCCATTGCCATGTTGGTAATGCTTTGATTGTGATATCTGTGGTGCTAACAATTTCAAAACAAAAGGAAAGTTTTGTCAAAATGGTGGCTGTACAAAGATGTCAATCTACAACTTGGAAGTTGGTTGTGAGCCTATGTAGCGAACGTTTGACATAGAAACTCCTCTTGTGGCATATTCTATCCCATCAAGTGGGGGTACCTGTTCGTATCAGCTTGGTTGCAAGAGCAAAGATGGCTTCTAGTGTCGGATTAGAGGTGGAAGAGAGAAACTCGCTGGCTTTCTCCATTTACAGGACAAACAAGGTGTGATGCATTGCGAATCCACAAAGCATTGTTAAATCAAACTGTCTACGGACAAAGTGGCAGAGTGCTGCACTTAGGCCTCGACAATTAATAACCTGAACAACTTTTGGCTTTACAAATGGTGACGATGATTTAAGTGACAATGTATGAATGATAATGCCTTGGAAAACAAGCTGAAAAAGATGTTACCATATCTGAACGAAAAGCAACAGAGAATATTGGCAGCGACCGAAGCTATGTCGTTGGGCTATGGAGGAATATCGAAAGTTTCCAGGCTGACCGGAATTTCTAGAAGCACGATTCACAAAGGCATTGAGGACTTAGAGATCAAGGATTAT
>Ga0114922_10000800_pt1 | contig 30287 bp, 28 predicted proteins | sample AartaG_FD_100975 | JGI IMG/M metagenome (GOLD analysis project Ga0114922, IMG submission 100975) | Deep subsurface microbial communities from Aarhus Bay to uncover new lineages of life (NeLLi) - Aarhus_00045 metaG | ecosystem: Environmental > Aquatic > Marine > Oceanic > Sediment | place... | reverse complement strand
GCCGATCTCGTCAATAGAACCAGCATATACCGGTAGAGCCAAAAATACAATGAGAATTGTTATTTTAAGATATTTAAACATACCTACCTAAAATCAAATAAACAACAAATCAATTAATTGTCAAGCTGTTTTTATATAAATTTTCTAAAATCTTCCATATAATATTTTCGGCCTATTTTACTCTTATATGATAATCGTACTATTTCCCTATGAAAGGAATTATAAGACCAAATGTTATTTCTTTTTAAAGCTGGACGGGGTTAAACTATATTTATTCAGCATATGATGAAGCTGAGTTCGGTCCATTCCGGACAGTTTAGCCGCTTTCATAACATTGCCTTCTGCCTGCTCTATAATTCCCATGATAAATAACCGATCAAGCTGCGCCTTGGCAGTCTTAAGTTCGACTTTTGTGAGCGGGACATTAAACTGTGTTTTATTTTCAGCCGGAATATTATCAAACATCGACTTAATCTCCTGGGGAAGATCAGCTACATCGATAAAATCACCCTTGGAAAAAATCACCATTCTTTCAATAATATTTTCCAACTGCCGGACATTTCCCGGCCAGTGAAAATTGACCAAAAAATCAATAGCTTTTGAGGTAATCGATTTTTTTGGTATTTTCATTTTCTTGTAGATATTCTCAAGAAAATAGTCTGCCAGAACGGGAATATCCTCTTTACGTTCTCTGAGGGCTGGAAGAGATATGTTGACCACGTTAAGCCGGTAGTAAAGGTCTTCACGGAAATTGCCGGCAGCGACTTCTTCTTTCAGATCCTTGTTGGTTGCCGCAAGTATTCTAACATCAATACTGCGGGATTTAACATCACCCACTGGCCGGAACACACCCTCCTGCAGAACACGTAAGAGCTTGACCTGGAAATTTTTGCTGGTATTGGTTATCTCATCCAAAAATACTGTTCCTTTGTCGGCTTCCTCGAACAGGCCGATTCGGTCTGATATGGCGCCGGTAAAAGAGCCTTTCTTATGACCAAACAGTTCAGATTCTAAAAGCGACTCGGGAAGCGAACCGCAATCAATCGGAATAAAACGACCTTTTTTCCGGGGACCGGAAAAATGAATTGCCCGGGCGAGTATTTCCTTGCCTGTGCCCGATTCGCCGGCGAGAACGACTGTGGCATCGGTGCCGGCAACCGATTCGGCCATACGAAAAACTTTCTGCATCGGCGAAGATCGCCCTATAATATTCATAAAACTGAAACTCTTCTCGACCTGTTTTTGAAGGTAAACATTACGGTCGGCGAGACGGCCGGTCAGACGCGCATTTTCAATCGCAATCGCCGCCAGATTGCAAAAACTTAACAGAAATTCAAGGTCATCATTGTCAAAAACCTGTTTGGATGCCCGGCTGTCGATATATACAATACCGGTAACCAGGTCCTTGGCTTTCAATGGAGCGCACATAATCGAAGTAATCTGAAAATCAACTACCGATTCCCGTTCGGTCTCATCGCTTAAAGTCCGATTCATCAAAAGCGGTTGACCGGATGTGAAAACATCATCGATAGTCGAGCGCGATATGGTATCCTCGCCAATGATATTCTCCCGATCGAGATTCCGCGCCACCATCGGCTCTAAATTATCGCTTGAATCCTTCAACATGATAAAACCGCGGTCCGCATTCAAATTTTCAAGCATCAAATCCATCACCCGATTCAGCAAAGGATCAAGTTCATGAATCGAGTTGACAGTTTTGGCTACCTCAAACAGCGTCTCCAGCCGCTGTTCCCTGTTTGACTTCTCCATAGGATCCTCCTCAACAAATTCAAATGATGGCTTTTTATAATCCTGGTCTTCTGTAATTTTTATTTTTGCCAGGAAATTTCTCTGGATTTGATCCGGCCAGCCAGCACAAGAACCCGACGCTAAATTAATGGCCCGTGAAATATATGCTTGATATTTCTCATTAAGATTTTTTTTAATCATAGCAAGCGTTATTAAATATCCCGGTTTTTTCCCTGATGGCCCAAATTTATCGGCATATTCAAGAGCGGTTATCGCCCCGGTTTCAGCTTTAATCAAGTCCTGCCTGTTTTTACTTGTCTTCATCATATAAACAGCTTTGAGATGATGAAATGATGATTTAAAGCTCAATGGTAAATCAAGCTCAGAAATCTTCGAAAGATAATGCTCTGCCGCCGGTAGATCGCCGATTTTTAATTTAATCAGCGATTTAGCTAAAAGCAGTCTTGCTTTTAACCCGGTATCTTCCGGATTGGTCGCCAGGACATCAAACAGAATTTTTTCCGAATCGATAGTATTTCCCTTTTCAAACTGGATTTCCGCTTTGATTGCTAAAGCCCAGTTTTTCTGCTGATCATCGTTAATATTCTCAGCAAGAGTTAAAGCTTGTCTTATATGTTCAGAAGCATTGTCCAGATCGCCAATGGCAAGATAAACATCCGCCAGCCCTTTCAAATTGGCTAATTCCACCCGGGGTTCTTTTATCTGTCCGGCAAGCTCAATTCCTTTAGTCGCATAGTCGAACGCTTTTTTAAACTGCCCGAGGTTAAAATATATTTCAGCTAAGTTGTTATAGTTGACCGCCTCACTGCTGCGGTCGCCGATAGATTTTTGTATCTGCAGGGCGCGCTGAAAATAATCCAGCGCCTTATTGTTTTGTCCCAAAAGATTATATGAATGCCCGATATTGAGCAGGTTTATCCCCTCAATACGGCGGTCTGAAATCTCCAGGGCAATAGCCAGAGACATCTTGTAATATTCCAGCGCCTTTTGATAATCGCTCCGGGCGTTGTAAACATTACCGATATTGCCATAAAGTTGCATGGCCGGCCATTTGTAATCGTTGTCACGACATACTTTCAAAGAACGATTGTAATAATCCAGCGCGCCGTCAAGATCGCCTTTCCTGGCATAAACAATGCCGATATAGCTTAATACCCGGCACATCCTTTCCGGATTTTCGATGAAATAATCGAGCGCCTTAAAATAGCTTTTGCCGGCGAGTTCGAATTTACCCAGTTTGCTTTGAACCCATCCCAGGCCCATGAATGCCTCACCCATAAGGTTCGACCAGCCTTTAAAATCTTTATACTCATCGCCGATATTAATGGCATTTTCATACAGTTCGAGGGCCTGTTCGTTATCGCCCAGGTGCTGATAGTTCTCAGCCTGAAGAATCAATGCAGAAAACCTGTTCTTTGAAATGTTATCAGTCTTATTAACCTCAATCAGGATTTGGGGAAACAACTTATCAGCGGCCTTGGGATTAATAAACATCAATGATCTGGCCTGACCCTTAAGGGCTTCAAACCTGGCCGATTTCGGGGCCTCCGGCCAGTCAGGGATTAGACTTAAAATCTGTTCATAATATTTTGCAGCCTGGTCCCAACCAAAAATTCCCGCGGCGTTTTCCGCTGATTGACAAAGGTAATGGTAAGACTTTGTTTTTTCACCGGCGGCTAAAAATTGCCTGGCCAAAAATTCCGGCTTGGCTTTTTTGACCTCGAAATGGAGGGCGGTTTTACGGTGGAGCTGGACTCTTTTAAATCTCGACAGCGACTCATAAGCAACTTCTTTCACCTGGTTATGCAAAAACTGCAGATCGCCATTTTGCCGGTGGAAAACCCTGAGTAAAATCAGTTCATCAAGCAGTTTCATGTCGGCTTTAGAATATCCGGATAATTTCAACAAATCTTCAGGCTTGAATAGACTATCCATCACTGCCGCCTGTTCAACAATTGCCAGATACGAGAAATCGAGACGGGAAAGACGGCGACCGATAGATTCCTTTACCGATTTGGGCAATGGGAAGCCGGTCAGCTTTTCAGTCTGCAGCTTCCAGAATCCGCCCGATCTAAACAGCGCTTTGCCATCGGCTAAGCTTTTTAATAACTCTTCAACAAAAAAGAAATTACCGCCAGTCTCATGATATAGTTTTTCTGAAAAATCCCGGGGAGGTTTAAAATCGCCAAACAGGTTATATAAAAATTCATCCCATAATTCCTTATCGGCCGGCTTAAGAACTATGGCGTCGGCAAAATCAATAAACTCCCAGGTCGGCTTTTCCGGAACAATCTCCGAGGTTAAAATCAGCAAAAATCCATTTCCATTAGCGTCACCGGCGGTTTTTGTTGCTCTGCTTATAATATTGATAAACTCAATCGTCTGGTTGTCAGCCCACTGTATGTCCTCAATTAAAAGCGCCAGACGGTTTTCACTGCCTATCTGCTGAAAATATTTTTGCAGGTTATAATACAGCCTTTGTTTGCCGCGGTTGACATCCTGCTCTCCCCTGACGCCGGGAAATATCTCAGGAAACAACCTCCTGACCTCATCACCCAGGGCATTAAACAGTTTATAGTCGGGATCAAACAAAATGAAAATCTGCTCAATAAGTTTTCTTACAGACACAAGTGGGTTGCCATCGCCGGACGAGCATGCCGCCTGGATGAAGTGGCAGCCCTCCATTTGAATGCTGTATTTGAACTGTTCTGCGAGACGGCTCTTTCCTACTCCGGATTCACCGGTTATATGAAACACAGCGCTTTCACCGTCAGCAAGTTTTTCAAAAGCCGTTTTTAGTCTGTTAAACTCATCCTTCCGACCGCAGAATGAGGCGCGCTCGAAATAATCGCGGCTGGTGTCAGATAATACTGATACAGAGGATTTGTCATAATCCGCGGCTTGCCCCGGTTCTCCCGCATGGTAAAGTCTTTCTATAATCCGGGAGACTTCACCGGCAGTCTGGTAACGTTTGTCCGGATCATTTTCCAAAAGCCGGTTTATCACATCATGAAGGTTCCGGCCGCCTTTTTCCTCGGGAAACTCCGGAAGCTCTATAGATTTCTCCAGCTTGTAAGACAGCATCTGGCTGGTCGTGCCCTGTAACAAAGCCCGGTTAAACAACAATTCATAGAATACCAGACCCAGACTGTACAGGTCACTGCAAGCAGAAAGAGAGCCATGTTTGATAATTTCCGGCGGTGTAAATTCTAAGGTGCCCGATGAGCGCGGTTGCTTATCAGACTGCAAATGTACCGCCAGCCCGAAATCAACAAGGCGAAGGTTGCCCAGTTCATCAAAAAGGATATTCGATGGCTTCAAGTCGCCGTGGATTATATTTCGCGAATGAATGTAATCCAGAGCCGATAATGCCATTAAAGACAAACGATAAAAATCCTCAAGACCGTAATCTGCCGACTTTGCTTTGATATCATCACCGGGCATGAAGTCCATGGTGTAGTAAGGATGGTTTTCGGCATCAATGCCAAAATTATACACGTTAACTAAATAAGGATGGTGCAGTTGAGTCAGAATCTTAAACTCTTCCTTAAACTGCTCTAATTGCGAAATCAAACCCGGGCGAAGGATTTTTAAAGCCTTAATCGATTCATCATTGATATCAACAACCTTAAACACCTCACCCATTCCCCCCGCTCCAAGGCTTTCAATGACCCGATACTGGTTGCTGACTATTCTTGACATTGACATTAGCTGTTAATTACCACAACGAACTGTTACAATAACAAACAATAAGATACAAAAATACAACTGTTTGTCAATGATAAAATTCGGCTTACTATATCTCTTTTTGCAATATGTTATACTACAACAACATAGCTGGTATCATATTGACTTCAAGGTGTGGCACAGGTTCTACAACACTTCCTGATTAAGTAGCAGTAGGGCACAACCCTCTGGCGGTTGTGCCGTTCGGTGGTTGGCGTATGTCCCCACGCGCCAACTAACCTTCCGAAGCAGGCGTAGGTTGTTGTCCTGCGCCCACGATTAATACAGCCGGTGCAGAGGGCGTACACCAGCCACTTTCAAATAACCTTAATTTCGTATAACTTAATTATAAGGAAATGATTAGGTCTAAAGCAAGAGGAAAGAGGGGGATTTTATAACGGGGAAAATAGTAGATATCCCACTTTAGCCAAATTGGGAAAAGCGGCGGAGCACATCAACTACGCCGCTTAGTTAAAAGGTGCTGCTTACGAGGCTACTTAGGCGTCCAAATCTCATCCGCGGATATTCTGAGCTCACGCAATCGGGCTTGTGCCTTTTCACGTCCCGATTGCATGCCACACGTCTTCGGAACTACCAAGTGAAACTCTCCGCTCGCATTATAGAATGCGCGCCACTGCCTCGCAGTATGAGAGTCATTGATTGTGTCACACGTCTCCGCTTCAAGTGTTATCCGCGTCTCTTTGAAGTCAGTCTTGTTGCACGTAAGATCTGGGATGTACTTGTTGCCATTAAAATCGGTGATGGAGTTAGGCCTAGTATATCCGGACAAATCAGCGCGGATGTATTTGTATCCTTCCTTTTCGAAATAATTAGCCATCATCTTGATGAGCTTATTGTGTTCTGTGGCCTCGGTTGGGTTTCTTCTTGCAGATGTTTTTGTCTCTAACATAAAAATGCTCCTTATATGGTTAAAATTTAAGATGTTAAGTTGTTTCTTTTCTCTTTTTAGGCTTTTGAAATCGAAATGCCTTTAAACCATAATCTTTCGCGTAGATAATTCTTCCGTCCCTCAGGCGGATATATTTGGTATAAACCCAACCATTGGAACTCGTTGTATCGCTTTTGTTCAAAAAAATCACCTCCTCCGGTACTTAAGAGCAATGCCCGGATGGTCTGATGCTCTACATATATATGCCGATATTTTGTTGAAATTTGCCACGATCTGACATAAAATTATTTTTGACCGGCATATATATTAGGGCGGAATATAAAATCAGGAGAATGGGTGAAAGAGTCAAAGCGATTAAAGTTAGTAGAATTATTGCAAAAACCGGAGAACCTTAAGGAATTATATGCATATGCGAGCTTTCTAAGTAACTACTATAAGCTACCGCCGGATATGGAACCAGAAGATATAGTCCATGACGCAATTGTAAGCCTATTTGAGGGAATCCGCGACTGGGATGACGAAAGGTATCTTGATTTGTTGCCAGTTATGAAGAGAATAATACAAAGCAAAATGAGCCATGCCCTAAAAAAGACTGACGAAATGCGGGTCTTTCCGCCGAAAGAGTATTTGGAAAACATTCTGGTCGAATGCCCGGACGATGATCCTGTTGAACAATTACAGTTACGTAAGGTAAGAGGAATAATCGAAAATGCGATCGGCGAGGATGAAATACTTATAAAAATTTACTGTGCAATAGTCGATGGATGTGAAAAACCTGCCGCAATAGCGAAACATACGGGCATGGAAATAACAGAGGTAAGAAATGGGTTGCGGCGCTTACAGCGCAACCGTGAAAAAATAATTAAAAAAGAGGAAAGCCATGAATCCCGATAAAAAAAAGAATAACCGGGACATTGTTTTTACAGTTTTAGATTTGCTATTTGATGAAGAAATAAAATCTAATAAGGACGCAGAAAAGGTAATCAAGCAAGCTGGGAAAAATCCGGAAGTAATAATTCAAGAAGGAAATAAACTCCTTGAAAAGATCAAGGCTGATATCAGATTAGAGGCCGCCAGAAAAAAGAAAAAGGCTTTCGAAGAAGAAGCTGTTGCATTAAAAGAAATCTTTGAGCAAATAAAAGGGGTAGCATCCGGGCAAGATAGAAGGACTCTGATCAAAAAACTGTTCGGTTCCAGAGATAAACAACTGGCTTTCAGTTACAGAAAACTTGAGAAACTATCAGATAACGATTTGGCGTCCATTGACAGTGAAGAAAAGCTTTTATCGCTATGGACGGAATTTATACTAGACAAAGAGGAATAATCATTGGCCGTTGGTATAGAAAGAGCTAAAAGAGCGGCTCGAGATATAATTAGGGAATTTTGCGTAACAAAGGCATCTGATATTGCCCTTGAAGAATTCGCAATCTGTAAAATGTTGTTTCCCCAGGAGCGGCAACTCGAGGGTTGCGATGCCAGATTACTAATAAATTTACAGGAAGGAACGGGATTTGCAACTATAAATGCGAATATCCCTGAACCAGGTAGAAAGAGATTTGCCTTAGCACATGAAATTGGCCACTTCAGTCTGCATAGAAACATCAATCGCCATTGGAAATGCACCGAGTTTGACTTCCTTAAATGGTATCAAAGCAGTGAAGCTGAGCCAGAAGCAAACGCATTCGCAGCCCAGCTCTTGATGCCGGAGGATATATTCAGAAAAATATCGCAAGGGAAACCACCTGGATTTAATTCGGTTCAGCAAATTGCAGATGAGTTTAATACCACTCTCACGGCCGCAGCAATTCGATATGTTGAGATTGGAAATCATCCATGCGCATTATTCTCAAGCAAAGACGGCAAAATTTCATGGTTCAGGGTTAGCCCAGATTTCCCGCACAAAGTAGCAACGCCAAAGTCAAAAGTTCTTGAGGAATCATGTGCTTGGGCGTTCTTCGTCAATAAACCAGTACCAGTCGGACCTCAGTCCGTCCCGGATTATTCGTGGCTAGATTTCACTGGGGCGGCCGGAAAAATAAAATTATTTGAAGAAGTGATACCTATGAGAGGATACGGAATTGCATTGAGCTTGGTGTGGACGCCATGAAAAGGTGGAAATTCCAGTGGTTGGCGTATGTCCCCATGCGCCAACCTACTAAACTACAGCACCTGCTGTTCTTTAAGCTTGCTCACCAGCTTTTCGATGATTTCATCTTTTTCACCGGTTATGATTTCACCTGAGGGACGCGGCGGCGGAGCGCTTATAGATTTTATATCGATTGAACCGGTCGGCTCAACACCGAGATCAGCCGGAGACCATTTGGTGATAGCCGCTTTCTTAGCTTTCATTTTGCCTTTCAGCGATGGCAGCCGCGGTTCGTTGATTTCTTTCACAACCGAAAACACAGCCGGCAGAGGAGTTTCGACTTTATCATAACCCTCATCGGTGGTGCGCAAACAGACCGCCTTATCATCAGCAACCGAATCGAACTTCTTAACGAAACCAACCTGGGGCCAGTCGAGAAGGCCGGCTGCTAAGGGCGCCATCATTGCCGAGTCGTCATCGGTGGCCTGCTTGCCGGTTAAGACCATATTGATATCACCGATTTTTTGGACAGCCTTAGCCAGCGCAGCCGCCGCTTTCTGCGGGTTAAGGAAAGTATAGTCTTCATCGACGACTAAATACGCCTCGTCAATTCCCAGCGCTAACGCCGCCCGTAAAGCCGTATCGGCGCTGTCGGCGCCATAAGAGATGGCAATCGTTTTGCCGCCGTTGGCTTGTTTGATACGCAACGCCTCCTCGAGGGCGTATTCATCGAACGGATTAATAATAGTTTCGTTGTCCGGCCAGTCGGCTTTATCGGTTATCTTAACCTCGGAAACCTGCGGTGTTTGTTTTACCAGTACTGCGATGTTCATGTATTTCTATTCCTCCTTCACCTTTCCCTTATCATCACCCTTATCTTTTTTCATCCCCTTTATCTTATTCAATACCCCCGGTATCGCCTCGATCAGGCCTTCAAACCTGCCCGGTTTGGTCGGCAAAAACGACACCTTGTCGTCATCTATCACAATAAATCCTACCGGCTCGATTCTTATACCGCCGCCACCCCCGCCGCCGAAGCCGCTGCCCTTTTCTTCCGATTCACCCTCGCCGCCGCCGACACCGAATCCAAGCATCAACCTTGAAACCGGCACTACTTTTTTATCAGCAAGAGTTACCGGCTCACCAATTATTGTCTCGGTTGCGGAAATCTGTTTAAGCTCACCTATTATCGATGACAGCAGTTCATTAAGTTTGTTTGGCATCAGAGTCTCCTTTTTTTTAATTTGCGTACAATTTTAATTATCTTCAATTTGGGCAATTCCCAGATAAAAATCAATACCTCTTTTAGAATGTTATAAGTTCTGATCCGGACGCCAGCAGTCACATTGCCATTAACATTAATTGATTCGCTTAAAAAATCAGGCTGATAAGCGATCCTTATCGATTTGCCCAGCATGGGCTCGACAGACCGCAGCACGCCAAATAGCTGTCCGGTTAAATCGGGCGATCCCAGCCCTCCTTTCAGCGAGACATCAAGAGTATGTCTTTCTGTCGATTTTAACAGTCTGCCTGCAAACCTGAAAAAAACAACTGTAACTGCGATAGTAGTATCATATTCATCCAGCAGCGCCTGCCAGACAGGAATTTTCTTTTTACCGACTTTTTGTTTCTTCTTTATGATTTTGTCTTTGACGGCTTTCCTTTTCTTAGTTTCTCTTTTCTCTTTATCAAATCTGAATCTATATACGAACGGGAAAAGTTTAATTCTGCCAATACTGCGTTTACCCTCGGTATTATAGCTTAGCGACAGGCTAACAGGAGTTAACAGGAAATATAAACAGATTACAAGTAATATAATCAATATGGCAATCGGAATTTCCATTATGATTGGCGTTCGTTGATCTTTTGCAGGGCTTTTCGAGCGGCCTGTTGTTCAGCCTCTTTTTTGGATTTGCCCTCTCCTTCTCCGAGCAGTACATTGTTAGCATACACACCAACCCTGAAAACCTTATCGTGGTCAGGTCCGAACTGATCGGACACACGATAATGAGGCATACCCTCGCTCCGGGACTGCATATATTCCAGAAGTTCGCCCTTGAAGTTGTGAAGCATTTCATCGCCGACGATATACAAATAATCATCGAGGATATATTTCATCACAAACTTTTCAGCGGCTTCGAATCCGCCGTCAAGGTAAATCGCTCCGATTATGGCCTCAAAAGCATCGGCTATTATGGACGGTTTATATCTACCGCCGGATTTTTCCTCCTCGATGCTTAAGAAAATATAATCGCCCAGGTTAAACGACATAGCCGCCCGGGTGAGGGTCGTTTCATTGACAAGAGTGGCTTTCATCCGGGTGAGATCGCCCTCGGAAAGGTCTTTATTCTGATTGTATAAGAAATTCGACACGATTAAACCCAATACAGCGTCGCCCAGGAACTCAAGACGCTCGTTTGAGCCAAGACCGGTATCTTTTAAAGAGGACCTGTGACTTAAGGCGATTTTAATAATTTCCCGGTTCTTAAACCGGTAATTTGTCGCCTTTTCTAACTTGGCTACAGGATAATCTTCTCTGCTAAATAATCGACGAAAAAATTTCAATGTTATTTGCCATCGGCAAAATCTTTTATAAGCAATGTTACATTATGCCCGCCAAACCCGAAGGAATTTGACAACAGGCAGCTTATTTCGTAATCTATCGGACCATCATCAACATAATACAGATCACACTGTTCATCGGGATTATCATGATTGACAGTAGGGTGAAGTTCTTTATTTTCAATCTGCAATAAACTGGCGATAAGCTCAACCGCTCCGGTGGCTCCCAACAGATGACCGATCATCGATTTGGTTGAATTACATGGGATCTTTTTAGCCCTTTCTCCAAAGACCTTTTTTATTGCCAGACTTTCCGCAATATCACCCAGCCCGGTGGAGGTACCGTGAGTATTTATATAGTTGATATCATCAGCGCTGATGCCGGCATCATCAATTGCCGCCTGCATACTTCTGGCGGCGCCATCGCCGTCCGGAGAGGGGGCAGTTATATGATAGGCATCCGCCGACATCCCCAGACCGGTCATTTCGCCATGAATCCTTGCCCCGCGATCAAGGGCGTGTTCCAGCTTCTCCAATACCAGGATCCCGGCACCCTCGCTTACTACAAATCCATCCCGGTCCTTATCAAAAGGCCGCGAGGCTTTTTCCGGTTGATCGTTTCTGGTCGACAGCGCTTTGGCATTACAAAAACCGGCTATAGCAGTCCGGGTAATGGATGCCTCTGTCCCGCCAGTAATCATTATATCGGCTGAGCCGCGCTGAATAATCTGAAAAGCATCGCCTATGGCGTTAGCGCCCGAGGCGCACGCTGAAACTGCCGCATAGTTCGGCCCTTTAAACCCAAACCTGATAGAAACAATGCCGGCAGACATGTCGGCAATCATCATAGGAATAAAAAATGGAGAAACCCTGTTAGCTTTACCATCCACCACCAGAGAGTGCTGGATTTCGAATGTGATTATCCCGCCAATACCGGAACCTATCAGAACTCCCGCTCTGTTCGAATCGAGGCGGTCGGAGTTTAATCCAGAATTATCATAAGCCATCTGCGAGGCGGCGATTGCATACTGCTGGGAAAGATCTACTCGCCGGCTTTCCTTTTTACTCATGAAATCAAGCGGATCGAACCCTTTAACTTCTCCGGAAATCCGAGAGGCCAGATCGGTACAATCGCACCTGGTAGTAAGCGCTATTCCAGACTTTCCGCTAACCAGGTTATCCCAGAAGTCATTAAGGTTGTTGCCTATTGGGGATATTACCCCCATTCCAGTTATGACTACTCGGTTAGGCATATAATCAATCTTACTCTTCCACTACGCTTTTTTGTAAATATTCAATCGCTTCGCCAACGTTTGTTATCTTGCTAGCTTCTTCCTCGGGAATCTGACAGTCAAATTCCTCTTCCAAAGCCAGAATCAACTCTACCTGGTCCAAAGAATCAGCGTCAAGGTCATCAACAAAGCTGGCATCAACCGTGACCTTGTCAGCGTCAACATTCAAGCTTTCAACAATAATGTTCATTACTCTCTCTTCAATCGAAGCCATTTCTCCTCCTTAAGTATGTTTAATTAACTTCAATTTACATCACCATTCCGCCATCAACATTTATCACCTGACCGGTGATATATGAGGCGCTGTCTGAAATCAAAAACGTTACCAGCCCCGCAATATCATCAGGCGTTCCCGCCCGTTTTAACGGTATGTTGTTCAAGAAAGCTTCTTTTACCTCATCAGGCAGACTTTCAGTCATATCGGTTTTGATAAATCCGGGGGCTATGGCATTAACGGTAATTCCTCTGCCGGCAAGCTCTTTGGCGGCCGATTTGGTTAAAGCGATTAAACCGGCTTTCGAGGCAGAATAATTTGCCTGTCCGGCATTGCCAATAATACCCACAATAGACGCCATATTAATTATTCGCCCGTATCTTTTTTTCATCATTCCCCGGGCAGCGGCTTTGATACATAAAAAAGCACCTTTCAAATTCACCGCCATCACCGAATCCCACGACTGTTCGTCCAACCGGATTAGCAGATTATCTCGAGTAATGCCTGCGTTGTTAACAAGAACATCAACTCCACCAAAAGCGTCATTGGCGGTATCAAACAGCGATCTTATATCCCCAGGTCTGGCAATATCTCCAGCAACGGAAATAGCTTTAATACCCTGGCTTTTTAGCTGTTCAGTCGCGCTGTTCGCCTGGTCTTCCAAAATATCGGAAATTACGATATTAGCTCCCAACCTGCCAATATGATTGGCAATCGCAAAACCAATACCTCTGGCTGAACCTGTTATCAGAGCGGTCTTGCCCGAGATACCCTTTAATACGGTTGAATCATTCAAGCTTTTTCTCCAACAAATTTATCTAAATGCTCTACCCGGTCGATTCCTGTCATTGAATATTGTCTTCCTTTTAATGACCTTTTCAACAGCCCCTGAAGCGTTTTTCCCGGACCGACTTCATAATATTCATCTATTCCAAAAGCATCCATCCTCATAATTGTCGGATACCATAAAACAGGCGATGTAACCTGTTCGCATAACAATTCCTTTATCTTCACCGGGTCATCAATTAATTCAGCGGACACATTAGCCACCACAGGAAATTCAAATTTATTAAAATTAAGCGACTCGATGAATTCCGTCATTTTTTCCCCGGCATACTGCATCAGCGGTGAATGGTAGGCGCCGCCGACTGCCAGCATAACGGTTTTTTTAGCGCCGGCATTTTTTAATTTTTCGCAGGTTATCTCGACAGCCTGCCTGGTACCGGAGATCGCCACCTGGCTTGGAGAATTATAATTGGCCGGCACAACATCATCAATACCGGATATAACATCTGCAACCTGCTGAAGAGTCAGACCAACGATGGCCGCCATCGTCCCGGGATTATCATCACAACACTTTTGCATCAACTGCGAACGAAGTTTTACAGCGGCAAGTCCCTCTTCAAATGTGAATACTCCCGCAGAAACCAGCGCGGAGTATTCTCCGAGGCTATGACCGGCTGCAAGTTGAGGTCTGGAACCCGTCTTTTTAAGTATAGCATCAACGATCACGGAATGAACAAAGATTGCCGGCTGAGTATATTCAGTACGAACCAGCTTTTCCTCTGGTCCTTCAAAGCAGGTATGTTTCAGGTCAAGCTGAAGTATGTCGTCAGCCTTATCAAAATACTCCCTGGCAATATCGAATTCAGCGTACAAATCTTTGGCCATGCCTACATATTGAGATGCCTGTCCGGGGAATAAAAATGCTTTCATTTAGAACTCCACCACTGCCGAACTCCAGGCAAAACCGGCGGAATAGCAAGTTTTTTAGCAGTTGACTCGATAATTCTTAAGTTAGCTTGATGAGGTATTAAAAGATCAATCTCGTCAGAGTTGATTCCAGAATTTTTCAAAACGTTCTTTCCGGCTTTCTCCAGATTATGATTTGTAAGAATTTGTTCAGGAGCGCTCGATCCTGTACCCCTGATATGAGCGAATCTTTTCATTTCATTAAATCGTTTAAACGGCTAACAGTAGAAATTTCTGATTGACCGTTGGCATTAATTTTTTCCTGAATAACGTTGTTAACCTGTTTTCGAACCATGTCTATGGCAACCAGAATAGCGTTTTTAATAGCTCGGGGAGATGAATTGCCATGGCATATTATACAAACCCCATTTATTCCCAGAAGCGGCGCGCCGCCATAATCGGCTGAGTCTAATGACTGTCTGAAATTTCTGAAAGCGGCTTTCATTAAAAAAGCGCCAAGCGTGGCAAACAGATTGCCGCGGATTTTTTGTTTTAGCCGTGTAGTCATAAAACTGCCCGTAGACTCGGCAAATTTTAGGACAATATTGCCGACAAAACCATCGCATACTACAACATCAGCGGCGCCCTTCAATATATCGCGTCCCTCAACATTGCCGCAGAAATTCAAACTGGAACTGTCCAGCATTTTATGAGAGGCGATAGTCAACTCATTTCCCTTAGTCTGTTCCTCCCCGATTGATAACAGCCCTACTTTAGGATTTTTTACTTTAAGGATAAATTTCGAATACAGATAGCCCATTATCCCAAACTGGTAAAGGTGTTGGGCCTTACAATCGGAATTGGCTCCGACGTCTAGAACCAGTACGACTCCCTCCTCGCTGGGGAAAAGAGCGGCAATCGCCGGACGGCTGACGCCTTTTAATCTCCCCAAAGTCAAAAGCGACGAGGCCATGACCGCGCCGGTATTGCCGGCTGATATGAAAGCATCAGCCCTGTCTTGTTTTTGAAGCGACAGCCCAACATTGATTGATGAGCTCTTTTTCTGCCTGACCGCTTCAATAGGATTATCTCTCATATCAATATTTTCCGGCGCATCAACAACCTCAATTGGCATTTTTTCCGCCTTAAGGCCTTCAAGTTCCTGACCTATCCGCTGGGCATCGCCGACTAAAATTAATTTAACCTTGGGATGCAGCACACGGTAGCCCTGCACGGCCCCGGCTACAATTGAAAAAGGGGCGTTATCGCCACCCATAGCATCAATGGCAATTCTGATTTGAGAACCGGATATACTCATTAATCTTGCGTGACAGCCATTGCCTCACGTCCTTTATACCAGCCACAACTCGGGCAAACCTGGTGAGGTAATTTTTTTTCATGACAGTGCGAACATTCTATTATATTTGGCGCTTTCAATACCCAGTGTGTGCGCCTTTTGGCTCCGCGTGCCTTCGAATGTCTTCTTTTTGGAAGAGGCATTTTATCTCCTTTAATTAAATTTGCTTATTCTATTCGATCGTCAAAAAGGTTTTTTAGAACATCCCAGCGTTCATCGCTCTTATCGGGTGTGCATTCACAATCGTTCTCGTTACGATTAACCCCGCACATCGGACACAAGCCTTTACAATCATCACTGCACAGCGGCTTTAACGATATGTTCAATAAAATAGCGTCACGAACGCGTTGAGAAATATCAATGAAAGTCTGGCTTTTGGGAATGACCTCATAATCGTCGTCGTCATTATCCTCGGACTGCTCTTCAGGTAAATCAATCATCTGAACAACAAACTGCAAGCGTGTCTTAATAGCTAGATCGAATTGTTCCAGGCATCTGCTGCATTCTATTTCGACCTCGCTGAAAACCTCGCCCTGGCAGATTATTTCATCGCCTGTCAGGGTGGCGGAAAGGTCAACCTCTATCGGAGAGGGAAACTTTGCTCCAGCAATTGCAATTTCCATTTCCTCGGCAGACTCTGAAAAATGAAAATCGGTACCTTCAGGCTTTACCTGTCTGATTTCTATCCTCATGAGTCTCGAAATAACCATAACCTAAAACATATGTCAAGAAAAAATTTGGCATGAAAACTGCCAAAAATTACTCTAAGAAAATTGAATATTATGAACCAGCCTTAACCATAAAAGAGACCTTCTTTACACCTTATTTTTTATTTTTATACTTTGAAAATCTAAGAATCAGAGCAAATCAAGTATTAGCTTTCGTCTTATAATTGCAAAATCATGTCATGATTCACGGATATTTGCGTTAAAATCTTATCATCAGCGTTATATCATATTCTGGAAATAATACTTGACAAATTGTAATAAATACCTATCTTAAATAGGTAGATCAGGTTCCGCCGTGAGTGACATGATAATTTGACTTGGAGAAACTACCTAAACAGTGGAGTTAATTTCTTAATCTGATTTAATACAAAAGCCTGGTTCAAAGTATTTAATCAATCTGTGTTAAAAAAATGGATGAAAAATCAAAAAACACAAGACAACCTGAAAAAAGGATTGAAATTTCCCGCCTGAATGACCCTGAGCTCGTCTCTTCTCTGTCAGCCTCTGCTGATGACATTATTTTTAAGATAGTGCGCGTCAGTTCGATTGCTGCAACGATCTCCAGCCTATCGGACAGCCGTTATCTCGAGGTAAGCGACAGTTTTATACGTCTGTCAGGTTATGGCCGTGATGAATTAATTGGTCATCCATTATCTGAATATACTTCAGGTCTCAATCCGGGTGAAAATGATCCGGCTATAAGTATACTCCGGAAACGCAAATCAACAAGTAAATCGAAAATCAAGTTGAAAACTAAAACCGGAAAAGGGCGCATATGCTGCATAACGTCTAACCTTATTGAAATCAATGGTCAACAATGTCTGTTGAATTATTATGAGGATATTTTTACAGACAGACCCGATACTCAACAGCTTTCTCAATCTGATCGGAAACATTTCCATCTGGCTGAACAAGCGATGCTGGATAGCGAAGTAATATACCGGGCTGTCTGGGAGAACTCGCCAGCAGGAATTTGCCTGACAGATAAGGATGGTATTTACCATTATGTTAATCCGGCTTATTGCAGGATGTATGGGTATTCCGAAGAAGAATTATTAGGCCACTGTTATACTGATCTGATTTCACCAAAAAAAAATGATGGAAATCCTCTTGAAAACTACAATCGCGCATTCGAACTCGGCAAAATAACACCACCTGGAAAAACACAGTTTATAAAAAAGAATGGAGAAAAAATCTGGATACAGTTTACCGGTGATTTTATCTGGCTAAATGACAAACCTCAATTTCTCGTTTCAATGAATGTCGATATTACCGAACTGATTCAGGCTGAAGAAAAACTAAAGATATTTTCAAAAGCTATTAACAATTCGATTGACGGCATAGCTATGGGTAATCTCGAGGGCAGGATTACCTATGCGAATGAAGTGTTTTGTAAAATGTTTGGCTACACCAAAGAAGAGTTAATAGGAAAAGAAATAGCCCTCATTTACGCTGAGGATCAGTTGCCAAAGCTGGAAAAAGCGCTAAAGGAAACGATGGAAGGCGGTTGGAAAGGTGAGTTGATTGGCAAGAAAAAAGACGGTGAGATCTTCCCCATCGCAATCTGTTCATCAAGAGTAGTGGGCGATAAGGGTAATGTTATTGCACGTATGGCTAGTCATAGAGACATTACCGAACGCAAACAGGCTGAGGATGCCCTGAAAAACAGCGAAGAACGGTACCGCAGTGTAGTAGAAAACGCCAACGAAGCCATCCTGATTACCCAGGATGAGTTGATTAAGTATTCCAACCCAAAAATAACAGATATATCCGGTTATTCTGTAGAAGAACTTGACTTGAAATCTACCACAGAGTTCATTCATCCTGAAGACAGGGAGATGATTCACAACTATTACCAAAAAAGACTAAAAGGTGAAAACGCTCCCAAAAGATATTCTTTCAGAATCATTCATAAAGACGGGAGCATTCGATGGCTTGAAATCACCTCAACCGCCATTACCTGGGAAAACAGGCCAGCAATACTCAGTTTCCTCCATGACATTACTGAACAAAAGCAGTCAGAACTGACGCTTAGAAAGGAGCAGGATTTCATTCGTTCACTCTTAGACACTGCCAACAACCTGGTTGTTTGTCTCGACGAACAGGCCAGGGTAACTATATTTAACAGCGAGTTTGAAAAAGTATCAGGCTATTCTCGTGATGAGGTTATCGGCAAAAGCTGGCCGGAGATTTTTCTTCCCGAAGACCACCATCACCACACTACAAGGGATTTTGCCGAATGGGTCAGACAGCACCCACGGGACGTATATGAAGGTCCGTTGAAGACCAAATCCGGAGAAATCAGGACAATCCTGTGGTCTAATTCAGCCCTATTTCATTCCGATTCTGATGATTTTACGGCTATTGCAGTCGGCCAGGACATCACCGAACGCAAGAAAGCCACTGAAGCTTTAAAAGAGAGCGAGAAAAAATACCGTCTGCTTGTCGAAAATGCCGGTGAACCTATTTTTAACGTAAATTCCGACGGAGTTTTCCTGACCATGAACAAAGTTGCCGCAGAATACCTCAGCGGCAAACCGTCAGACTTCATCGGTAAAACATTGCGGGATTTATTTCCCCGGCAAATTGCCGAACGGCAAATGGAGTCGATAAAAAAGGCTATAACATCAGGGAAAAAAATCAACACTACAACAAAGACAATACTTAAGAATGAAGAAAAATGGTTCATTACTAACATTCAGCCTCTTATCTCGACTGATGGAAAAACAACCAGCGCCCTGCTGATTGCCAGCGATATTACCGAAATAAAACAGCATGAAGTGAGAGGCAATGCCCGGTCGCAATTAATTGATAATCTGAGATCGGCAAAAGAGATTAACGAATGCTTGAAACTCGGCTGCCAGGCTATCAAAGAGGCAAATATGTTTAAACGGGCTGTAATGACCCTGCACAATAAAGCCAAAGAGATCATTCACGCCGGTTATATTGGTCTTGAAGAAGATTTAGTTAAAATCGCCCTTAAAGCGCCGGCCCCTGATGACAAGCTTTCAAGAAAAATGACCCAGGAAAAATATCGCATTAATCATTCTTATTTCATCCCCGTTGAGGATGGTTTATTCAAGGAAGATTTAGGCAGGTATATTCCTCAGCAGGATAATGAAAAAGGCCTCTTTCTCAATTGGAAAAACGGCGACGAGTTTTTTGTGCCGATTATTGGCGCTAATAATAAACCCGAGGGATGGTTGTCTGTTGACACACCTTTCAACGGTAAAAGACCCGCTTTAGAAGACGCTGTTTATCTTGAAGAAATAATTGATATTGCAGGCAATAAAATACATGAAATTAAAAGTCTGGAACTATTGAGAAATGAACGTCAGACATTGCATGAAAAAAATATTACCCTCAGAGAAGTGCTCTCCCACATTGAAAAGGAAAAAATGGAAATTAAACATCAGGTCATTGATGAGATCGACAGCGCCATGATGCCGGCGCTTAAAAAGCTGATTAATAATGACGGTACGGTAAACAAAATATATTACAATATCTTGAATAATTGCCTTCAGTCACTGGCAAGCTCAACCGGTGGAATTCAGCGCCTGTTTTCCAAACTGTCTCCCCGGGAAGTTGAAATATGCAGCCTGATTAAAAACGACGCCAGTTCAAAAGAAATAGCCATTGAACTAAATATAAGCCTGACTACAGTGCAGAAACATCGAGAGATAATCCGTAAAAAACTCGGTATGACTAATAAAAACATAAACTTAGCATCTTTCCTCAAAAACCAATAATACCTATTTACATATACGCAATATCTAAGTAATATACTCGTATTGACATAAATGCATCAAAGCATATGTTATACAGCATATTGATATATTGAAATTACCTGTTTGTTGTAGATTGACAGTGGTTTTAGCGCCTGGGGGGAGCGTTAATACCACTGTTAATCTTTTTGGCTTATAATAGATTTCTATATGAAAATGCATTATAACTTGCTGATGAAATTAATCCACAGGGATGTTTTGCAATATCTCTTATCCTATGATACATCCCTGCTGGGTAATAGCATCAGCTATCCGACCAGGACTTGCTCAAGCTTTTCGGCCAAATAATTTATCTCTTCTTGGTTTATAATAAGCGGCGGAGATATCCGGATTGTATGACCATGGCTGTCGTTGGCTAAGACGCCCAGTTCAAGCAGCTTTTTGCAAAAAGCCATGGCATTCCCGTTTTTCATTTCGATCCCAATAAAAAGACCCCGTCCCCGGACCTCTTTTACATGCGATGAACGGCTGGCGATATCGTCAATTTTTGCTTTCAGGATTTTGCCCATTTTAACTGAACGTTCGGCAAGTTTCTCCTCAATGATAACATCGATAGCGGCATTTCCGGCAACGCAGGCAAGAGGATAACCGCCGTATGTTGAACCATCGCGCCCGGGCTGGAAAGCGATATCCATCAGCTTTGAATTGGTGACAAAAATCGACAAAGGTACCAGTCCGCCCGAAATAGCCTTGCCGAGGACTACTCCATCGGGTACAACATTTTCATGTTCGAAACAGAACATCCTGCCTGTGCGGCCCAGACCGACCTGGATTTCATCGAAAACGAGCATAAGATCATTCTTGTCGGCAAGGTCTCGCAAGCCATAAAGGAAACCATCAGGCGGCTGGTACATTCCGCCCTCACCCTGCATCGGCTCAACCAGGATGCCGCACGTGTTTTCATTGACAGCTTTCTCGACCGCTTCCAGGTCGCCGAAATCACAGTGAACAAAGCCCGGAGTAAGCGGGCCGAATCCCTCCTTATATTTCTGTGTCGATGATAAAGATATGGTGGTAATCATTCGGCCGTGAAAGTTATTGTTGAAAACGATTATCTCCTGCTTGCCGTCGGCGATGCCTTTGGACTTATAGCCATAATAGCGCATCATCTTGATAGCGGTCTCCACCGATTCGACGCCGCCGTTTTTTGGCAGGATCTTGTTGCCGTTCTCACCGAAATGCGGAGCCATCTGGGGAACAAGTGTCGCCGCTTTTTTAAGGAACTCGCCCATCGAATCGGTATAAACCGCATTTGAAATTACCGAACCGTAACTGCCGTTGAGCGCCTCAACCAATGCCCTGACTATCTTCGGATGATGATGTCCCGGGTTAGCGGCCGAATAGGCGGCTAAACAGTCGAGATATTTTTTGCCATTTTGATCGGTAAGCCAGCAGCCTTCTGCTTTTCTAACAACAAGGTTTAGACGGCCGTAATGGTGAGCGCCGTATGTATTTGCGAAATTTAATATCTGATCATCGGATGTCTGACAGAAACCGAATATTTCTTTATTTATTGATTTAATGTTAGTCATAATTGCTCCTTATTAAATTGTCTGAACTATCGAGTAAATTATAAAAAGATGTATATAGAAATTTACAACTGCCCTTTCAGGTAGATTCGCCACAGCGTTTGGCGAACTAACTGGTTGAAAATTTCGTTGTTACAGGTATTTTTTTTCATGCGCCAAATGTATAACTTTAAAATATTTTGTCAAGTTCAATTTATTAGGTAAGATTTGGCCATTGTCATTATAGTTTTTATTGCCCTTCCAGCCCTGTCTCATCCTGGTTATCCTCAAGATATTCGATGCCATCTTCAATAATCTGGTTTATATCGGCCTGAGCCAGGGAAATAGCAATTATGCTGAATATTACACTCAGCACAATCGTCAACGATTTTGAATTAATCATCATTTTTAACCTCACTGTTTAAACTATTCGAAAAATTTTTCAATCAATTTGATAATTATCTGTTAAAACGATGCTCTACTCCTGCTTGGGATTTTCGAACAACCGGGAAAAAACACGCCTGCCTAATTCATCTTTCATCGAATTATAATATGATTCATATGAATCAACCGACTCTGATAAGAGCGATCGGTTTTCCTGAAGCTCAATTATAGTTTTTAAATCATCCACCAGCTCTTTTGAATATATAAACAGTGGTGAATGCATATCTTTTTCTGGACTGTAAACAGGGAGTGCGCCAGCATCAATTTTATATGGAATAAAAAAATTGTTGGGGCTCAGAATTATCTGATCGTTGACTTTTACATACCTTTCCAACAAGATATCATGAATTTTATGGCTCTTATAAAACGGGCTATCCAATAAAATTATCCATTCCGAACCAGGCTGAGGAGAGAAACGCGGGAGAAAACCTTTATAATCTTCCTGAACACGTTGTGACGTCCATCTTAAAAAAAAGAGAGAATCTATATCTCTATCACCGCGAATTTTGTCAAGGAGCTTAAGCTTCTCTAAACCAGTATCGACAGAAATATTGGATTTATAGATTTCATTAACTGTATCTCTACTTTCCGATACTATTTCATAAGCAAACTGACGGGTAAAAGGAATTCTGCATAAAACTATGCTAATACTGCTATCATTTAAAGCATCAACAACCATGTTTACAGCATTAGTATAAGGATCGCTATAATAGCCATTATTATGATTTTGGGCTGTTCCACTGTTTAGAGTAATTAGATACGTTATTACAGCCGTTAGTATGAGTTGTTTTAAAGCATTTTTCTTAACCATCTTTAATTCCTTTCTCATATTTGTAATTAAAATCCTGGGCATTCATCAGGATATGCACATTGCATAGTCACCCTATGAGTCGCTCCGATTGCAGTTTTGGCTTCGTCTTCCTATTGACATTCTACGCCTTCCTTTCTTCTATCAATCAATTCGGGTTCTTATTATCGCGATTCCATCGCTTACCAGCCGGAATTCGGAGTAATATTGCAAAAGCAAATCAATGCGCTTTATATCTATAAATATAATTTTTCATGCTATTTTGTCAACGTATTTTGGCAGATGTAGGGGTTTGATTAATCAAACTCCTACGCCACCTTCTGCTACTGGACAACGTTATGCATCCAGTCGTAGGTTGGGGGTCGTCCCCCAACAAATACTTATGGCTCAAACTGCCATTACCGGGGGATAAACCCCCAGCCCATAATTTTTTATCACTGCAAATAAACCACTTTCTGAATATTTATCTCCGGACTAATTCCTTTCTGCTTGATGAAATAAACGCCTGAGGACACCGGCTCGCCCTCGTTATCGCAGGCATCCCAGCTTATAAGATTCTTTCCTCTAACATAATCGTATTCCCGCACAACCCTGCCCAGAATATCATAAATCAGTAATATACCGGATGAAAGAGATTCAATATTAATCGACAATGATGAGTTAAATGGATTCGGATAGGCTGAAACTAAAAAATTAACCGGTTGAGCATGGTTGTCTTCAATACCTGTCTGAATACTGCCTTTTCTGAAGTATTCCTCATATGAAAACAAATCACCGTGACGCGCATCATGCCAGAAAAGATAAACAATTTCATTATATTTTTGTATTTCTGGGGATCCTGAGAGATTAGGAGCGTCGGTCAATCTATGCTCCTCCGACCAGGTTATTCCGCCATCGAATGATTCGATATAATAAATCTCTGCCTGGAAAAGACTGATCCTGTGATCTACCCAAACAACACCAATATGGTCGCCGTCTATGAATGATCTTGAGTCAGTTGCTGAACTTTCTGAAGTTAGCCGTGTCTCCGGACCCCAGGTTTCCCCATTATCGGCGCTCTTACGGAATAATAAGTCTCCCGCCCAACCGCCGCCGCTCGAACCATATTTAAAATCATACCAGGTGATAAAAAGATTGCCCTCATCATCGCTGGATAAATAGGGTATTTGGGAGTGTTCAATACCCATATCAGATATCGGGATCTCCTCTTCCCAGGAATGCCCCAGGTCGGAACTATAACGATAAAATATCTCCGATAAATGTGAAATATTCTTCTGGTAAACCATATGCACCATGTTGGGAGCTGAAGAAAGCGCATACTTATTATATCCGGTAAAGGGCTGCCAAAATGCTGCTGTCATTGGAGACCAGGTTTCCCCTGAATCGGTGCTTAACGAGGTGTAAACCGAATCAACACTTTCCCAGTTTCGGTTTGTAAACCATATGCAGCTTATAAATATGGTATCGCCCTTAGCTATACCAGGATAACTTAAGAGTAACGGCTGTGGGTATTGCCAGAAGCGGATGAAATTATTCCAGCTATAACCCAGATCATAACTTACTTTGGAATGTATATTATATCTACCGGATTCTTCTACCCCGCCGCCTTGCACGACAAGACTACCGTTATTGTAATGAATAAAATAACAAGTAGTTGATAACCAGCCCGAATTGCTAATATTAATTATATCAGACCAGGTATCACCATCATCGAATGAACTCATCAATACAAGATCACTTATTGAGCTATGCAAAGTTGCAAATGTCATGAAGATAGTATCTTCCTTAACACAGAAATATTGATTACTATTAATGTATGTGCTGGAATCAACTAAGTGAGTGAGTCTAATTTCTTCTCCCCATTCTGTCCAGCTAAAATCATCCAGAGCGGTACCGGCAACTGCTTGTTTATCTTCTTGGCATATATTGTTAGTTGCTTTTATGATAATCATATCATTAATGTATAGAGTATCGCCATCGGCAGAAAGATGTGGCTCTTGAGCGTATATATCCCAACAAAACACTATTAAGAATATCAAGCAAACCCTAATTGTGGTTTTATAAAGACTTTCTTTCATCATAGCAAACTTCCGAGTAATAATGCAAAATCACAAAAATGCGCTTTATGTCTATAAATATAATTGTTCATGCTATTTTGTCAACGTATTTTGGCAGATGTAGGTGTTTGATTAATCAAACACCTACGCCACCTTCTGCTACCGGACAACGTTATGCATCCAGTTGTAGGTTGGGGGCTCGTCCCCCAACAAATACTGACGACCTATCGGGTGAGACCTCACAACAGCCGGAGGAAATGCCGCTTGACTGTTTAAACTCTTATAGTATTTTGATTATTATGACTCAAACAATTAAAATTGCTCTTTATCAGGGCTTCCACGGCCAGGGTATGCCTGACAGCATCGCCGAGCAAATCAAACAGGCGAAACCGGAGATTCTCTGCCTGCCGGAATATTTCATGGTTGGCCCGGATGAGTTATCGATACTCCCCTCCGCCGACCGGCACAATAAGCATCTGAAGTATCTCAAACGGCTCTCAATACGGCTAAACTGCGCCATTGCCGGCGGCACGCTCTTACGATGGACTAATAATGAATACAAAAATACCTGCTACTTAATTTCAAATGGCAGCGTTTTAGGGTTTTATGAAAAAATCCACTTGTATAAACATGAAGGCAAAGGGCTTGTTTCCCCCGGTTATGAATACAGGGTCATCCGGCTGAATAATATCCGGGTCGGTCTCTTGGTTTGTGCGGATGTCTTATATGCCGGAACGTTTTCCAACCTGAAAGGCTTGCGTCCGGATATTGTCGTCATTCCGGTAACTGCGCCTTACAGAAAGCATGAAACAGTGGAAAAGAAATTTGCCCGCGACCAGAAATTGTTTGTTGATGGCGCAAAGATAGTCGGCTGTCCGGTTATCAAAATCAGCAGTGTAGGTAAAATTGCCGGTCATCGGGTACAGGGAAGGTCGCTTGTCGCCGCCCCGAATGGAATAATATTCCGGGTACCGCCAGGGAACGAGGATAAACCCGTTTTCAAGATTATTGATTTAGCTGTTTAACCGCTCTTGACAATCGCCCGTGGTGGTTATAAGTTAAATATATGCAATCAATGGCGCCCTACCAGAGAAAACTGATACTGGCTTTGCTTGTGGTCATACTCGCCGGTTTGACCCTGACAATTGTAGACCGTCAGCGGCAGGCTCTGAGTTTCGATATCAGGGGTTTTTTGGACGGGTACAAACACACGAAGGTTGTCGATACTTCTAAAGTTGTTGTCAAAGCCTCAACGAACGCATTAAATCTGCCTGAAACTGATGCCGAAAACAAACCGGTTATTATTAATATCAATACGGCAGATATCGGGCAACTGCAGAGGCTTCCCGGGATCGGGCCGATTTTGGCGCAAAATATCGTCGCCTATCGGGAGATGATCGGTCCGTTTATCAGACCGGATGATCTGTTAAATGTCAGTGGAATCGGTCAAAAGAAATTGCAGCAAATTCTAGGGTATATAGAGTTTTGAAAAAAATTGCATTTGATATTAAAGATGGCTATGCGGCTATAGTCACCGGCGGCGACTTAGAACCGGAGTTTATAATGATTGGCTTCGATGAGGCTGATTTTGCCGACGATTCTGAAAATGAAAGTTCAGTCCCCAAGAATCTTTTTGCCCTGGGTGACGAGCGTTTGGCCAGTCTCTATAGCCTGGCCGACCAGGCGTTACTGGCTGTGCCAATGCGCTTTTCTCTGGTTAAATCCCTGTCAATCGATCAGGCGGCAGTGGAGAAATACGGCAGCGATTTTCTGCAATGGGAGGCTAAACAGCAGCTTCCGGACGAGCTCGGCCAGTTCATTTCCGGGTTCAGCAAGCTGGGTGAAAGTTACGATGGCCTATTTGGCAACTATCTATATTACGCTGTGCCCCGTGATTTCATAGAGGGACTGCTGAATTTCGCCGTTCCTGATACAGAAAAAAAACCGGCGCTAAGTTCGGAGGCTCTGGGGCTTTTTAACGTTATTAATTTGGCCATGAATCAAAATGGCTTCGGCGCCGCCATATCTTTGGAGCATGATGGCGCTTCGATAGCGCTGTCTCATGATGGCGTTTTTCTTGGCGGCCGTTTCATTGCCGGTGAAAAACCAACTCTTGGCGATGAAATCAAGTATTATATAATGGGACATGCTCCGGAGGATCTCAGGCCCAACGTGCTTATATGCGGCGATATGAATAAAATTGATTCCATCGGCGCTGTAACCTGGGCCGAAATACTCAAAATACCGGATTCTCTGAAAACTGCCGTTAAATCGGGGAAGGCCAGCCCTGAATTGTTCACTGCCGCCGCCGGTTTGATTATGCAGCCATAAATTTAGAATGAGAGTAATCGCTGGAAAGTTTAAAGGTCGAAAACTTGTTTCTGTCAAAGATGAGCTTTTTCGACCTACGCTCGACCGGGTAAAGGAATCTATTTTCAATGTGCTGGGGGATGACATCATCGACAGCAATGTTTTAGATCTGTTTTGCGGCAGCGGTTCACTGGGCATCGAGTCATTGTCTCGTGGAGCGATGAGGGCTGTCTTTGTCGACGGCAATAATAAAATCCTTGATACAGCGCAAAAAAATGTTGATGCGCTCAATGCCGGCCACAAGGCAAAATTCGTTCTTGCCGATGCCTTCGTATTTCTCGAAAATCATGAGGATCTGGGGTTCGATATCATTTTCGCCGATCCGCCTTATAATGAAAAGTACAGCGGTAAAATCTGCGAGTCGGTATCAAAACACGGTGTTTTGAAAAATGGCGGCGTGCTGGTACTGGAACGTTTCAAGAAAGATAATCCTGAACCTGAGACCCTGAAATTATTAAAGCAATTAAAATTTGGTCAGACAGAAGTTGATTTTTACATAAGAGAGGAATAAGATGAGAACAGCCTTATATCCGGGCACTTTCGATCCGGTGACACATGGGCATACTGACATAATCAATCGCGCCCTTGCCCTTTTCGATAAGCTTATCGTGGCGGTAGCTAACAATCCCTCCAAGGAAATTACTTTTTCCACTCAACTGCGGCTCGAGCTTTTACAGAAGGTCGTCGGCGATAAGAAAGATATCGAACTGGTTGCGTTTGATGGTCTTACTGCTCATTATGCCAAAGAACGAAAGGTGGCGGCTATCATCCGCGGTTTGCGGGCGGTCTCCGATTTCGAATACGAGTTCCAGATGGCGCTGATGAACCGCCGCTTGGTGCCGGAGATTGAGACTGTCTTTTTGATGCCGCGCGGCAAGTACGCCTACCTGTCATCGACATTGATCAAAGACATCGCCCAGTTCGGCGGCGAGGTTGATTTGTTTGTGGATGATGCCGTGGCAGAAAAACTGCGGGAGAAATTGCTGAAGTAGGTGCCGTTTTTGTGCTGTCGGAAGTTACTTCCGACAGCTCTGGCAGAAGAATCCGCCTATGGCGGATGCCAGCACATGCTTCCGTGGCTGGTGTATGTCCTCATGCACCAGCAGAAAAATCGGCAGGAGTTCGGGGACTCCTGCCCTACCTACTGCCAGCACGGAAATTATAAGACATCAAAATCAAGACTATCAGGGATATCCATTATATAACCTCTAAAAGCGGATTTTTTCAGTAACTCGAAACGTTCATATATTTTGATTGATACTTTCTTCAAAAGATATTTTTTTTGTTCTTCAACAGAACCCATTTTCTTAAGCCACTCTGGAGGTTTATCTAAGAGATCGTTTAACAACCTTTCGTTATCACTAAACGCGTCTATAAACATGTAGAAAATTACTTCCTTTAATTTTTTATCATCAACTTTATTTAAAGGTGAATATTGAACTAATTCGACTGAATTCTTTAAGTCAATAATTATAATGCGTTTGATTTTAAGCCCGTCAAAGACTCCAATAACTGGTATTTGATTACCTTCAAACTTATAAAAGCCGTCAAACCCAGTTATATTAAGAATTTCATTTTCGCTCAATTTCCATTGAGGAACATAGTTTATATCTTTCTCAAATAACCTGTCAGTAAATACATTTAAAGCTATTATAACCATATTGTTAGGTGCGCTAAATTTAGTTAATACATCTTCAAAGTTCTTGCAAAATTCATGTTTTTCGCAAAAGCTGGATAATTTTAAACTAATTACTTGATTTTCAATAGCCGCCAAATCATTCCCAAAATTATAACCGCCAAAACTGTAATCAACATACCAATCATCAAAAAAGGCTTCTTTATCATAAACAAGATTCAAACCCTGCCTTCCCAATTCTCCCTTATATTCAATGTCTGTTTTATCGCTAAAACATTGGAAATTCCTGAAAATCTGTCTTAAAGACGACATTTTATAAAATTCTTCAATGGTTTTATCTTTAACTATCTTTATTTTTTTTTCGCTAATTTTTGTTTCTAATTTGCTTTCATCAATTTTACCCTCAGCTTTACTTTTCAAGGCATCAAGAAATTTAATAATTTCATTACCCAGTAGATGATTTGTTCTTTCTTTTTCAAATCCTAATTCAGACCAAATTTCATGTTGAGATTTCAATGAATTAGCCGTCTGTTTTAATTCTTCAACTGAGTGTATTATATTGTTTAAAACATATGAATCATAATCAGGTAAATCAAAATTCGCAATATCAATAGAAATATTATTCAAAGGCTCAGCTTTTGCTATAAAGTACCATGCTAATAATAAAATAAAATATTCTTTCAAATATTTTTCCATTCCATGCCTATCTTCACGAAACATTCTGATTTTTTTTCTATCCAGTTTTGTAAAATATATATCTATTAATTCAGATGGACTCTCCGGAATAATATGATCCCCTGTCCAGGTCGCATCAGAATCAGGTGGCTGTTTATATTCCCAAAGATGTTTTATGAAATCATATCTTTTGTGAAACAGACAATATGGTCCAATTATAAATATAATCAACATTAAATTGTTATATTTGTACTGATATGTTGCATTATTCATAATGGCATTTTTGATATTTTGAAAATTATCAATACTATTCTTTTTATATACCGGCTCAAATAATGAAGCATAATCTTCAAATCCTTTTTCCCATTCTTCTAGTTTATCTTTGCTATTTATAGATCGCAACTTTTTATCAAGTTGAATTAATAATCTGTGAATATTATGTTTATTATCTAACTCATCATATTTTTCAAAATCCTTCCTCATTAATATTCTCTCGAAAGATGAAATTTCATAATCAGGGTAATTTAATCTGTAAAATCCGGTTGGAGTTAATTACAAAAGGTGTGGAAATTTATAAAAAAGTAGCGTAACCTTTCTTAACAAAACTAAAATTTTTAACAAAAAAGAGAAAGGATACGCCGATGTCAAAGTACGATGTAACGGATTT
>Ga0114922_10000799_pt1 | contig 30291 bp, 26 predicted proteins | sample AartaG_FD_100975 | JGI IMG/M metagenome (GOLD analysis project Ga0114922, IMG submission 100975) | Deep subsurface microbial communities from Aarhus Bay to uncover new lineages of life (NeLLi) - Aarhus_00045 metaG | ecosystem: Environmental > Aquatic > Marine > Oceanic > Sediment | place... | reverse complement strand
CGCCACGCCCGAAACCATAACCCCGGTTGTAAGAAGCACCGGGCTCATCATTGCCTACGCAAAATCCTAAGCGTCTGCCTGTCATCGGACCTGCTCCAACGGGTCCTGTTCTGTCTCCTCCTGGCATAATTACCTCCTTTTTTTAATTGTTTCTGTTTCTTTGTCTGCAACAATTACCATGTCCGAATCCTCCTGCGAGGTTTAATAAATTATCTGATTTACAGACAGGGCATTCAGTAATTGTCTGATTAAAATTAATTTTGAACATATACCCACAGCTCTGGCATTTTATTATATTATTCCTGAAATGAATATTACCACCGTTAATACTTAAAAGTTTACCCTGGATAATGAAATCAGCCAGTTTTTTTCTTGCCCGTTCAATAAGCCGGGTAAAAGTTGAGCGTGATATTTCCATTTCATCTGCCGCTTCTGCGTGCGTCATGGCCTGTTGATCAGCCAGCCGCAAGGCCTCAAATTCATCAACCGTAAGATCTATCACGTCAAGAGCCTGACCCCTGGAACCTACCGGTTTAAACTCAGTGTAAATCGGTGGTTCATACACTATTCTGTTGCTTTTCGGCCTTGGCATTATATCAATTTTTACAAATATAATGCACATATGTTCATTATCCAAATAAAAACAACACTTTTTTTTATGATTTTTGTCATGGTGGAAAAAGATTCCGGGTTCCGCTTCGCGAAACCCTTCCCCCTCCCAAGGGGGATCAGGTTATACTTTGATCTTGTTATGGTCTGCGGCGGTAATCACCTGGTAGGACTTATTCACAATAAGGTCGGCCTTGGGCTTGAGCGAGGTAACAGCCTGGTGTTCGCGATCAAGTATTTTAAGCCTGAAAGTGTTCATCTCCTCCTTCATCCTGATGATCTGGTTGATCTTGGTTTCCTGATAGGTAAGATCAATAAAAACCCTTAAGTCGATATCCGGGGCATCAATGGCATACAGTCCATCTAACACGAGGAGGTCCACTTTACCGAAATCAGTAATAAGCTTATCCACCTGTTCCGGGATAAGGTCAATGCAGGGTATTACGCACTCCTGTTCTTCCTTGAAATCCCTTATTGTCTTTCTTATCTTAACCCAGTCGTATTCATCAATACCGATCTTGTCAAATCCTTTATTCCTTCTCCATTCCTCACGCAGTAAAGGCTGTATTTTATAATAGTTATCCGTATGGATCACCTTTACCCTGATATTTTCCTGTTTCAGTCTCTTGCCAAGTGAATGGGCAAGTTCGGATTTACCTGATCCTGACTCTCCTGATATACCTACTATGTACCTGTACCTCCCGTTCTTCTTTTCCAGATCCTTCATCACTACCTGGTAAATAGCTTCAGCTGCTTGCTTATGCATATCATTGATTAATAAAATATCACCTAGCATCCTCTTTCACTTTTTAAGATTCATTTTAAAGATCCTGCCTCTCTCCAGATCAATTTTTTCCCCGCAAATATGGAATTTTATTTTGTCTTTCTGACTGTAATCAACTATTATTTCAAGGGTATTCTGAAAAACAGCCACCTTGAAATGCGTTCCCCTGAATGCGAAATTAAATTTCACACCTTTCCAGTGCAAGGGTAAATCAGGGTACAGCGAAGGTTCTTCGCCTGACACATCCAGGCCACAGAAAACAGACAATACCATATATACTGTACCCGCCATTACACCACAATGTATTCCTTCACCTGTTGTACCTCCCTGGATATCCACAAGATCACTGCTTAATGCCTCCATATACATGTCCCAGGCAAAATCATGATTACCCAGCCTGTATGCCAGATCAGCGTGCACCAGTCTTGACAGTGTTGAACCATGGGATGTCCTGGTAATATAATAATCGAAATTATTCCTGATATAATCCTCCGGTAGTTTATACCCCAGCTTTTTTATTATTGTATCTGCCTTTTCAAATCCCAGGTTAAAGAAAACCATAATCAGGTCTGCCTGTTTGGATAATTTATAGGCATCGGGTGATTTACCTTCAGCTTTCAGTATCCTGTCCAGCCTGTGTATATCCCCGTATTTCTTACTATATGCATCCCAGTCAAGCTCTTCCAGTTCAAAATAACCTTTGAATTGTTCTATTATACCATTCTCATTTATATTCAACAGCAATCTTGAACTGATATCCTTCCACCTGTCAACTTCATCCTGTTTTATGTCATATTTTTTAAACAAGCTATCCTTTTCCTTATTATCGAGCATTTCAATATACTCAATTGCCTTGCACATCATCCAGCTTACCATTATATTGGTATATGCATTATCTGTCAGTCCACCTTTCTCAGACCCGGGCAGTTTTTCATGAAACTCATCCGGTCCCATTACTTCATGAATATGGTATCCTCCCTCTTTCTGATCATATTCACATTTACTTTCCCAGAACCTGCAAATTTCAAACAGCATCTCCGCCCCATATTTCATCATAAATATTTTATCCCCGCTTACCTTATAATAATTACAAAGGTTATATGCTATTGCGAGGCTCACATGCCTTTGTAAGCGGCTGTAATCATCACCCCATTCACCTGAGACAGGGTTAAGATGTACTATCTGGGTTTCTTCCCTGCCATCGCTTCCGCTCTGCCATGGGTACATTGCTCCTTTATAACCGTTTTCGCGGGCCGAATCCTTAGCTTTATCCAGCCTCCTGAACCGATACATAAGCACTGATTTGACTACCTCGGGGAAATGTATATGATATAATGGAAGGATATACAGTTCATCCCAGAATATGTGACCTCTGTAGGCTTCTCCATGCAATCCTCGAGGTGGGATACCTGCATCAAGGTCTTTGTGATGTGGTGATGAGCTTACCATCATATGATACAGGTGCAGTCTTATAAGCTTCTGTGCAGCCCTGTCTCCCTCAACACTTATATCCAGTTCATTCCATATATTCTCCCATGCCCTCGTTGATAGTTCCATCTCACCATCATAATCAGTCATTTTATCTATAGCCTTTCGGGAATGCATCTCAGGTATTGTTACTTTCTTGTCCTGCGAAGTATAGATTGAGACAAGTTTTTCGAAGACTATTTCTTTACCCTGATCAGCCTTAACAGTTAAGTCCTGGCAGGCTTTCCCTTTTAAGCACTCACAATTCATTATCTCATCAAGCTCTTCACTACCATCCAGTATATGCCTGGCAGCAAGTTTAATAATCACATTTGATTCAGTGGTCTTGACTTTTATGTACAACCTGTTCCCTTCAATCCTTTCTGATATGTGAGTCAGGTGTTCCTGGTTCAGCTCACTGTATCTTCCTACTCCTGCATTTATATGATTACTGTCCAGTTCTGATCTGATAGTAATTTCATCTTTATAGTTTACGGGAATTACAGTATATTTCATAGCTGCTATATGCTTATAATGCATACCTGCAAACCTTGCAGAACGTACAATGGTTATTTTCCCGTCTTTATCTTCAAGTTCAATCTCACGGAACATCTCGCCGTTCCTGAAATTAAGCTTGCGTCTCATGCTCCGTATTTTCATATTTGGTTCCGGAGCAAAGCTGAACCATTCACCCTGTCCTATCTTAAACTTTACCGGAAGCCAGTTCGGGATATTAACAAAATCCTCATTATCTATATCCCTGCCGGCAATCGTTGATACAAGCCTGTTATATAAACCCGAGATATAGGTTCCCGGGTAATTTACTTTATTGGCCATGCTTTCCTCCAGTGCACCCCTTGTTCCGAAATAACCATTACCCACTGTCAGCAAAGCTTCCCTCGACCTTTCTTTTTCAAGATCATAATCATAATACTGCAGACACCATGAATCTGCATCAATTCCCTTTTCGAACCATTCATTAATATCTTCAATACTTATTTCAGAAAGGTCTTCCACCACTATATCACCACCATTGATCTTCAGTTCATTGATATTATCTTCGCGTGCAATACCCAATACAAGTCCAAAATTACCGTTCCGTCCTGCCTGTACACCGGATACTGCATCTTCCACCACCACTGACCTGTAATATTCAGTACCAAGCCTGTCACAGGCTGTAGTGAAAATATCCGGTTCAGGTTTACCGTGCAATCCCAGTTCTGCTGAGACAACACCGTCGATGCGTGTTTCAAAAAGATCGAGCAGTCCTGCTGCTTCAAGCACAGGCTTACAATTCTTGCTTGATGAAGCCACACCAATTCTCACTCCCAGTTTCTTGAGTTGATGTATCATTTTTACTGATGAATCATATACCTGTACTCCTTCTTCGTCAAGTATTTTATTGAACATCTCGTTTTTGCGATTCCCAAGGCCACATACAGTTTCCCTGGAGGGGTCATCACCGGGATCCCCGTATTCCAGTTCTATTTCCCTGGATTCAAGGAAAGAGGCCACCCCCTTGTATCTGGGCTTGCCATCAACGTAAGGAAGGTAATCGCCACTATGAGTGAACTCCCTGAAATCTATATTATTTTCATCAGACCATTTATGCAGGAATTCATCAAACATTCGTTTCCACGCAGTTCCATGGACAAGAGCTGTTTTGGTAATTACTCCGTCCAGGTCAAATATTACAGCATCAAATTTCATCATACAATCAAACTATTTGTTACAAAATTTGGTAATAATGGGCAGGTATCGTATTTTATTGAAAATTTCAAATAGGAGCTTGCTTATTTCTTCTTCTATAGTACAAAAATGATATTCTGTATTTAAATACCCAAAATAATGAATAAATTATTTATAGCAACCCTTCAAATACCAGTTGATGTAGTATTTAGTGATGATGGTATCAAAGTAGTTCATAACGAGGGAATCTCTTTACCGGGGCTGCAGGATTTTTACAGGAAGTTCGAAACCACATGGGTCGGGCATACTGGCATAGAAGACCATGAATGTACCGATAGTGAAAAGAAACAGCTTGATAAGGAATTGAAGAAATGTCACTGTATGCCTGTGCATTCAGACAGCGAGGATTACAAATTATTCCTGCACGAATTTTCAAGAAACACCCTGTGGCCCCTGTTTCATTATTTTCCACAGGATACATCATATAATGATAAAGCATGGGAAGCATATAAAAAGGTTAATCAGCTCTATGCAGAAAAATTATCATCGATTATGAATGATGGTGATATACTGTGGATACATGATTTCCACCTCCTGCTTCTCCCTAACATGGTAAGAGAGTTCAAACCTGGTATTTCAATTGGTCTTTTCATTCATATCCCTTTCCCTTCTTATGAAGTGTTCAGATTATTACCATGGCGGACAGAGATCCTGGAAGGCATGCTAGGTGCTGATCTCATTGGTTTTCATACTTTTGGTTATGTGAGACACTTCCTCAGCAGCGTAAGAAGGTTACTGGGTTATGATACGGTTTTTAACAGGATATCAATTGAAGAAAGAACCTTGATGGTTGATGCCTTTCCCAGGGGAATCCACTATGAGAAGTTCGCAAATGAGATAAAACTACTGAAGGAGAATGGATACATATCCGATAATGATATACGAAAGCAGATTGAATACCACCTCGAAAAATCCAATGATAAAAAAATCATTCTTTCCATTGATCCGCTTGATTACACCAAAGGGATACCTCAAAGGATAATGGCCTTTGAGCTTTTTCTCGAGGAACATCCTGAATACATTGAAAAAGTTAGTCTGCTGCTTATTGCATTGCCTACAGGTGAACCCGGCTCAGCCTATGATACCCTCAAAAGAAATGTTGATGAGATGGTAGGAAGAATAAACGGTAATTACAGCACTATAACCTGGACTCCAATAATATATCTCAACCAGTATTTCTCCATTGAAGAATTAATAGGCCTGTATGCTTACTCCAACATAGCCCTTATTCTTCCTTTGCGCGATGGTATGAATATGGCGGCCAAAGAATATGTAGCCTCACGGATTGATGGTACAGGTGTCCTCATACTCAGTGAACTTGCCGGTGCAGCGAAAGAACTGCACGAAAGTTTAGTTGTGAACCCCAATAACCTTGGTGATGTTGTAAAAGCCATCAAACAGGCTCTTGAGATGCCTGAGGAAGAACAGATCAGGCGGAATAAAGTGATGAATGACAGGCTGAAGCGCTATACCCTTGACAGGTGGGCTAATGATTTCTTCTCAAAACTGGAGGGAGTTAAAAAACTACAGGAATCAACCCTTACCAGGAAGGTAAGTGATAACAAAATAAATGAAATCATTTCAGCTTACAAACAGGCAAAAAAGAGAATTCTTTTCCTTGACTACGATGGTACACTGTCTTGGTTTAAGAAAAATCCCGAAGATGCCAGCCCTGATGAAGAATTATACAGTCTCCTGGAAAGTCTTACGGGTGACAAAAACAACACTGTCACAATAATCAGTGGCCGCGATAAGGAAACCCTCGGAAGGTGGTTCCCTGAGAAATGGAGGCTGCATTTTATTGCTGAACATGGTGTCTGGCTCAGGGAGCCAGGCGGTAAGTGGCATATGATGGAACAGATCGATAATGAATGGAAAAATTCTGTTTTACCCCTGCTTGAATTTTTCGTAGACCAGACCCCACAGACATTTATAGAGCATAAAAACTTCTCCCTCGTCTGGCATTACCGCAAAGCTGATCCCGACCTGGGTGAACAAAGAGCCTGGGAATTAAAAGATGAATTGCGCTACCTGACAGCCAACCTTAACCTTGAAATAATGGACGGAGATAAAGTACTTGAAATTAAATACTCAGGAATAAATAAGGGAAGGGCTGCTCTTCAGAAGATGGGGAAGGAGAATTATGATTTTATCTTTGCTGTTGGCGATGACTGGACAGATGAATATACTTTTGATGCTATGCCCCGGGAAGCATATACAATCAAGGTGGGCACAAAAACCACCAAAGCCAATTATTTTGTAAAGGCTGTAGATGATGTAAGAGCAATACTGAAGCAGTTTGCCGAAGATTAAAAACAATAGTCTATCATAATTATTGAACCGGAGCAAAAACATTACTGATTTGTTATTCTGTTTAATATCTTTACTGCAATTTTCTCAATAAGATAATAATGAATAAGAATATCCGGATCAGACTTGTATCTCCCGAAAACCTTCTGCCATTTATACTTATCACTTCCCTGTTCTTTATGTGGGGGCTGGCCAACAATATGACTGATACATTACTGGCAGCCTTTAAAAGGATTATGAGTATGTCAGATACCAGAACATCTCTGATCCAGATATCATGTTATGGCCTGGGTTATTTTATTTTTGCCCTTCCGGCAGCAATTTATATAAAAAGGTTCTCATATAAATCAGGTATATTGCTTGGTCTGGGACTGTATCTTATCGGTTGTTTACTCTTCTTCCCTGCCAAATTCACTGGTAATTACTTCCATTTCCTGGGCGCACTCTGGATATTATTCGGAGGCCTGTCGGTGCTTGAAACTGCAGCCAACCCTTATATCATAGCCATGGGTAATGAAGAATCCGGTACCAGGAGGCTAAATCTTGCACAATCCTTTAATCCTCTCGGATCAATCTCAGGTGTTGTTATCAGCCAGGTCTTTATATTGTCTGAATTAAACACTGCTGGTGAAACAGAACGCCTGGCCATGAACCCCGATGATCTTAACCTGATAAAGGCTGGTGAGCTAAATGCCGTTACTACCACCTATGTGTCAATTGGTTTACTTCTGCTCGTATTGTGGCTTCTGATTTTTATTACCAGGATGCCAAAGGCCTCTGACCAGGGCTCAAAAGTCAACCTTAAAGCAACACTCAAACGACTCCTGAGCAACCGTAATTACGTTCTGGGAGTAATAGCACAATTCTTCTATGTTGGTGCACAAATCGGAGTATGGTCATTTACCATCAGGTATGCAATGTCGGCATTAAACCTTGAAAATATCCAACTTGCAGCCGGAAAAACCCCTGAACAGGTTGCTGCAGGTTATTATATAGCCGCACTAATCCTTTTCGCCTCATCCAGATTCATATTTACTTTGTTAATGAAATTCATCAAGCCGATCAAATTACTGATCTTCGCGTCAATTATGACAATAATTAGTACTGTTGTTGTCATTTTCGGAAATGGAATGGTGGGGGTTATTGCTCTTGTCATAATATCAATGTTTATGTCACTCATGTTTCCCACTATCTTCGGACTGGGTGTCAGGGGACTGGGTGAAGACACAAAAATAGGAGGTTCGGGGCATATAATGGCAATAGTAGGTGGTGCTGTCATTACAGCATTGCAAGGAAAGGTATCTGATCTTACCGGCAGTATTCACCTTGCATACTTTGTTCCTCTTGCTTGTTTTGTTTACATTGCATTCTATGCTCTGTCAAACAGTTTAAAAAAAAGATAAAATGATCCCCCTAATGCGGAATTTTATTATTTTACTCTTTGTTGCTTTACTTTCATGGTCATGCAGTACTGAAAAACAGGTTCCGAAAGATCCAAACCTGATTTATATCCTGGCCGATGACCTGGGTTATGGTGATGTTTCCTCCTTTAATCCGGCCTCGAAAATAATAACCCCAAATATTGACATGATAGCTTCTGAAGGAATGATTTTTCCCGATGCTCATTCCGGATCTGCTGTATGTACACCTACAAGGTATGGTATTTTAACAGGAAGGTACTCATGGAGGACAGCTCTGAAACAGGGTGTAACATGGAGCTGGGACAAACCGCTTATTGACAGCAGCAGGCTGACAGTAGCCTCAATGCTTAAGGAAAAAGGTTATTCAACTGCATGTATAGGTAAATGGCACCTTGGCCTGGGATGGGTGATGGATGAGGAAAAAGGAATAGCTGATTTCAACCAGGCACTTACCGCAGGCCCTAACGATCATGGCTTTGATTATTCCTATATCATCCCCGCCTCACTCGATATTCCTCCCTATGTATACATTGAAAACCATGAGATAACAGCCCGGCCCGACCGTATGACATCTGACACTTCCAAATTCGGATGGTGGAGAAAAGGACATACCGGAGCAGATTTCAAACATGAAGAGGTACTTCCGCACTTAACTGATAAAGCTGTTGAATGGATAAACATGCAGGCAAAAAATCAGAACCCGTTTTTTCTGTATCTTGCACTTCCGGCACCACATACTCCAATACTGCCTGCAGCTGAATTCCAGGGCATAAGCAATACCAATCCATATGGCGACTTCGTAGTGATGGTTGACCATATGGTTGGACGTATTATGGACGCCCTTGAGGAAAATAATGCTTCTGATAATACAATTGTCATTTTTACATCAGACAATGGCTGTTCACCTGAGGCCGACCTGGAACAACTGGCCTCACTCGGTCATTCCCCTGGATTTGTATACAGGGGTCATAAGGCTGATATTTTTGAGGGTGGTCACCGTATACCATTCATACTTAAATGGCCTGATATGATTAATGCCGGGAGAACAAGTGTAAAAACAATATCCCTGAATGACCTTATGGCAACCATGGCCGATATTACAGGTTATGAATTACCGGGTAATGCAGCAGAGGATTCTTACAGCATGCTCCCTGTTTTACTGGGTAAACAAACGGATCATGAGCGCGTATCTGTTATTAACCATTCTATTGACGGCTATTTTGCCATAAGGAAAGGAAAATGGAAACTGAATGTCTGTGCCGGTTCAGGAGGCTGGAGCCATCCTACTGAAAGCGAAGCAGCAGAAATGGGACTTCCATGGTTCCAGCTGTATAACATAGATAAAGATCCCGGCGAGCAGGAAAACATAGCCGAAGATCATCCTGGTATAGTGAATGAGCTTAAAGAATTATTGATTAAATATATCAGGGAAGGCAGATCCACACCGGGCCCCGCCCTTGAAAATACACCGGCTGAAAACTGGCCTGAAAACAAATTGAAATATGAGGCTACTTATAATAATACACAGTAAGTATCGCCTGCTGCCTTTCCAGGTCAATCTTCCCGATCTTTATCTTGACGATCTTCAAGCCTGTCAACTCGGACAATACTTTAATAAGGTGTTCCTCTCCCTGGAAAACGTCTTCGAGCTTATTATAAATAACTTCTTTTCTCATATGCTTGTTGGTGCACAGGAATATTTCCAATATCCAGACAGGTATAAGGATCAGTGTATTATAAAGGATAATCCCGTTGACAGGGTCAGAGAACTCCACTAGGGAGTTGATCATTGAAACCGCTATTACAAGAAAAAGATATGTCATTTCCCTGACCGGTATGGCCTGTGTCCGAAAACGCAGAATCCCAAAGAGGGCAAATAAACCCAGAGCAAGGCCCAGCTGTATATCTACCATGTCGAGAACCGTACATATCATGAAAACGGCCACACCCATAAGGAAAAATCCAAACAGGTATTCAGGAATACCCTCTTTCCTGTATTCATAGTAAAGAAACCTGACAAGTATAACGAGTGTGATAATGTTCAGACCGAACCTGATAAGAAATATTTTTGTTTCCGCCAGGTCAATTGAACCACTAAAAGGTAATAACATTAAATCTAACATTCCGGTTGTTTATTACTTATAACAAGGCTCCATTAAAATATTCATAATCTCATCTTTACTGTAAAGTTTATAAAAACTTTTAACAAACCTTACAAGATCATTTCTTTCCTGGCCCTTAAGATACTTAAAATCTTTAAGTGTGTCAATAATATTATCTTCCAACTCCAGGTAATAATCAAGTACATCCCTGTATTCTTCCTCGCTGCGACAGGGTCCGTAAAATGCTCTATCCCTGATATCTTCAAGGCCTAAATCTTTCCTGGCAATTGCATAATGCGTATCTACCCAACCGGTATAGTCAAAATCATAGGGTACAGCTATTAAATCCTTCAGAGAATCTGCATCACCGAATATCTTCAGATTATGCATGGTGGAAATATACCAGTCAGAGTTGGCCATAAGATACTGAAATACAGACAACCTTAATAAAAGGTCATTATCAATAGCTTCCACTGTTATTTCAATATCTTCTATCTCGTTCTCCCCGAACCTGTCTTCAAGTGTATTAACTGGCTCAATAATAAATCCCCTTTTATTTGCATACAGGGTATCATAGTTAATATCGTAATAACTGACGTTCAACAGCCTTACCCTGAAACTGTAATCAGTGATAATATTATAGATACTGTAAACCAGGTATTCCCTTAAAAGGTATGTTTCATATATCTCCTCATCCTGGCAATGACTTACCAGCTTAACTTTCTCAAGATCATCCAGGTCTGAATAGCCTGTTTTAATATCTTCAAAGTTCAGCATTATTGGAGGGAATTCACAGGTGCGGCGACGGTAATTACCCCTGGCACTAACCTTGATATCCTTGTATATCGAATCTTTTTCACCAATATATATTGTTATCTTAGCATCAAGATATTCGTCTTCGGGCTTTTCTTTCATAAATGTACCAATATCAAAGCTGAGGGATATATTCAACATGTCTTCCTCTTCAAATAGTCCAAACGATATAGCTTTATCGTCCTGGGCAATTATCTGCCGTGGCAAAGTAACAAGAACCGATACTATTATCAGTATGGCTCTGAATTTTAATATATAATTATTATTCATAATTAGCGCTCATCACATGTCATTCTCAGTGAGTATATTATCCTGTCACGTTCATATGAGTCGAAGAATTCTTCAATATATCTGGGAACAAATTTTTTTGACTTCTGATCCAGTTGTTCACATTTGTCTATTATCTCAAAAAAGTCATCCTTATTATTCATAAACTCATCCAGTATTCTCATATATGTAGTATCAGGCCTGCATGCTCCCAGATAGTATCTCTGCTTTACATCCTCTATATTAGTAATTTCAGCAGGTGCTGCATATGAAGTGTTTACAAAACCTGAATAATCAAAATCATAAGGTATAGGTATAGCTTTTACCTGATATCTCCCCTTGACTATTTTAATATTGTGATAACTAATAACCTGCCAGTCAGTATTACCAATCATATACTGGAAAATTGCCATCCTGTCGAGCATATCAGGTATCAGGTTGTTATACTTTAAATGAATATTTTCGATCTCAAAAACATTTAAGCGCTGTTCGAGCAAATCTATTGGTTCTATTAAAAACCCATACTTGCTGTAAAACCTTCCTCTTGATCCGGTATCAATATATTTTATCCTTAGCAAACGTACCCTGAAACTGTAATCAGTAACGATATTATACATTTTATATATCAGGTATTCCTTGAGAAGATATTCGTCATACACTCCAGGAGAATTACAATGTGTCACCATTTTAACATTAGTTATACTATCAATGTCACCATAAATTGTCTTCGTATCCTTAAAATTGAGCCTTATGGGTGGGAAAGCACATATTATGCGTCTCCTTTCACCTCTTGACTTCAGCCTGATGTCATAGCTTGCGGAATCATCAATAGCATTATAGAATGTAATTACACCGTCCAGATACTCATCGGATTTTTTACGCATATATTCCGTTATATCGAACTTAATACTTATGTCCAGCACCTCATCGCTATCGAACAAACCTGATCCTTCTTCCTCAGTAAGAGTGAGCGTATCCGGTAATAACTTTTCCTGGGCCCGGGCTGTCATGGGGAAAAATGAAAGCCATGACAACATGAGTAACGTAACTGTTGTGTATGCTAAATGCTGTTTCATGATTCCTGATTTTTTATATTTATTATTTCATTATAATCACCATTATCCTCATCTTCATCTTCATGCTCATCCCCGTAATACCAATCGGGCAGCCAGCGCTGTGGGCCCTGTTTCCTGTATAAAACTGCGAGTATTAAACCCGCCCCGGCACCAAGCATATGGGATTCCCAGCTGACATGAATATCTATTAAAGGAAACATTCCCCATACCATCGATCCATACAAAAATACAATAAGTAAAGAAAGAGCCATCAGGCGAAAATATTTCCTTATAATACCGCTGAAAAACAGGAAGGAAGCGAGAGAATATACTAGCCCACTGGCACCAATATGCCATGACTCCCTTCCTGCTATCCATACTAACAAACCCGTCAGTAACCATGACCAGCCTGATATCTTGAAAGCTATATCCGAATAAAAATAAAATACAGCTGTCCCTAAAACAAATAAAGGAATAGTATTGTTGAAGAGATGTTCATAATCATTATGAATAAAGGGAGATGTTATTATACCAGGCAGTCCTCTTGCTTCCAGGGGATAAATACCAAGGTAATAAAAACTTACATCGAGCTGTGACTCCAGGAACATAATCAGCCACAGCAGGATTATGAAAACCAGTGGTATAAGCATGCTTAACAGAAGTTTCTTTCTGAATAAACCGCCAGGCATGGTATCATCCAAATTGTCACTCATAAATCATTGATAATAGAAGTCCACCAGGTAACCTGCGAATTTCCTGATGTTCAGAACATAACCATCTTCGAAAATCAGGTATTGCCCTTTTATGCCAGCAAGAACTCCTTCAACAGTACTGTCATTATCAAAATTCAGAGTCTTTATTCTGGCCGGATACTCTTCTACCGGGTAGTCAAAAGTATATACCTCATCATCTTCAATTATATATTGCTGCATTTCTTCCGGGAGTAATGAACGTATCCTTTTCTCCTCATGCCTAAGATCGATATCTGAAATCCTTAAACCTGTAAGCATATGACGCCAGTTTGTCTTATCCGATAGGTGCTTCTTGAGTTCAACCTCAATGGTTCCGGCAATATAACGGTTTGGTGTAACAGCAAGTTTTATTGCTTCCCATGCTCCCTGGTCAATCCACCTTACCGGGACCTGTGATTTGCGGGTTACACCAACCTTTAAACCGGGGCTCAGGGCAAGATAAACAAAATGATCCTGGAGGCAATTACGCTCAGACCATTCCATATCTCGTGATATGCCGAGATGAGCCTGGCATTTCTCGGGACGAAGTATACAGGCATCGGTCTGGGGCAGACTTATGAAACAGGGATAACAATAACCCTGGGCAAATGATTTTTTGGTCTCCCTGCCACAGTAAATACAATTTATCTTATCCATGTATTCGAACCTGACAGAGGTCCCTGTAAGTTCATTCAGGGGTATCAGGTCAGGCCCCACGGGAAGTGAATATTTGACTGGCAGGGATGAATTACCCTGATCATATCCAGCCTCCATTTTTCTCAGGTTTCCTCTGATATGCATGATTGTTATTTTTCCGGAGGATAAATTATTCCTGCTCTCTCCCTTATCCTGTCAAGCGTTCCTATTAAATCCCTGCTGAAAGATAATGGTACAACAGGGCTTTCCTTTAACCCTTTGTCAAGACAACGCATAACTTCATCCGCCTCATAATGGAAACCCATAGCAACAGGTTTGAAAGTATATTCCTGCCTCTCCCCATTGACATATTCAATGCTTAAATACTGTATGTGATCCCTGCTTCTGCTGATCCTGATATTTGCATTTTCACATATGATATCGGTACTGGTACCCCCGTCATTCGTAAACGAACCGTACAGCGATGCTCCCCTGCCATCTTTATACCCAAACAGTATCCCTATGGATTCGTCAACACCGGTCGCGGCAAACACAGCAACTGTTTCTATGCTGTCTGGCTTACCAAGAAATGTTAAAGCATCAATTACTGGATAAATACCAATATCAAGCAGGGATCCTCCCGCAAGATCAGGATTAAACGTCCTTGCCAGTGGATCATAGGGAGCTTTGAAGGCAAATTTTGAAATTATATATCTTACAGTTCCTGCCCTGCCTTCTGAAAGTAATTCACCGGCTTTTATGTATGATGGCTGGAAGGGTGGCCACAGCGCTTCCATAAGAAAAGACCCGTTCCTGATAGCGGTATTGATCATCTCATCCACCTGGAGACTGTTAATTGCAAAAGCCTTCTCGCAGATAACCGCCTTGCCATTGTTCAAACATATAATGGTGTGCTCATGGTGATGGGAATGAGGTGTGGCCACATATACAATATCCAGTTCAGGGTCAGATGCAAACTGAAAATAATCATCATAAGTTTTCCTGTAGCCGTATTCACGGGCAAAACTCTCGGCTCTTTCCTTAGTCCTTGAAACAACGGAATATAAATTTGCATTTTCCAGCTGCTGCAATCCTTCTGAAAACTTACTGGCAATTTTGCCCGGCCCTATTATTCCCCAGTTGTATTTTTTCATGTCGTGCTATTGTCCTTCAAATTTTACTAAAGGTAACAATTTTGTAGTGACGTAACATGTTCCGTCACTGCAGTCCAAATATTATGAAAATAATTTCACTGTTAATGTTTTGATATACTGCATATAATAAAATTTTAATAAAAATATTTGTATTTTTTAGTACTATGTATTGCATGGTATTAATTTTTTTATATATCTTTGCAGATGATACTACATTGTTCAAAAAGGTATTATACGAAAAGAAAATGAAAATTACAGTAAGCATTAATATCGGCGGGATGGCATTTCACATTGATGAGGATGCTTATACCGAACTGAAGATCTACCTCAGGAACCTTGACAGGTATTTTGCTAAAGAGCCCGGTTCAGCAGAGATAATGGCTGATATTGAAGCACGGATAGCCGACCTTTTAAAGGCAAGGATAAATGATTACAAGCAGGTGGTAACAATACAGGATGTAAGGGAGGTAATAAATACTCTCGGTACTCCTGAAGACATAAGTGATGACAGTGGCTCGGGTCATGAAAGGCTAGGCAGCATAGGCTATCACAGGATGTACCGTGATCCCGACAACAGGATAATAGCCGGTGTTTGTTCCGGTATGGCTTCATACTGGAGGATTGACCCCTGGATAGTGAGGGTAATCTTCATAATAATCAGTTTGCCTGGTGGCCTGGGTATCCTGATCTATGTAATATTATGGATTGTTCTTCCCGAAGCAAAAACAACGGCACAGAAGATCGAGATGAAGGGTGAGCCTGTTAATATACACAATATCAAAGACTCAGTAAAGCAGGAATTTGATAATGTAAAAGAAAAAATGAATCTATGAAAAACACCGGAACCTGACATTTCAAAATTGGGTAACAGTTAATATTAAATATCATGAATGTTGAAAATAATAAAGCACAGATGCGGAAGGGTATACTTGAATATTGCATTTTGCTGGTAATATCAGGTAATTCCTGTTATGCAAGTGATATAATAAACAAGCTCAAGGAGGCCAGGGTCATAGTGGTGGAAGGGACTCTATATCCCCTTCTCACCAGGCAAAAGAACGCAGGTCTGCTGAGTTACCGCTGGGAAGAATCATCCCAGGGACCTCCAAGAAAATATTATGAATTAACCGATCAAGGTCGTGAATATCTTGCCGAATTGGATAAATCATGGGACGAACTGGTTGAATCAGTTAAACTTATAAGAAAAAAATAAGTGCTTACAGTAAAAGATCAGATCAATAATGGAAAAATCAATAAAAATAAATATAGCCGGGGTAATATTCCAGATAAATGAAGATGCATATGAATTACTCCGTGATTACCTGCAATCGATTACAGCCAGGCTGAGCAATATACAGGGAGGCAGCGAAATGATCGATGATATAGAAACCAGGATTGCCGAACTGTTCCAGTCAAAGCCATCATGGCAGACTGCTGTGATTTCCAGGGAAGAGGTTGAGGAGATGATATCCACCATGGGAAGCCCGGAAGACATTGCAGGCGACCTTGAGTCAGAAACTGAAGGAGGAACTTACCACAGGCAGTATAAAAAGCTGTATCGTAATTATGATAATTCAATAATCGGCGGCGTTTGCAGCGGGCTTTCTGACTATACCGGGATTGACTCTGTATGGATAAGGATAGTATTTGTATTATTCACTCTTGTATATTTAATAGGAGCGCTTGTTTATATTATTCTGTGGATAGCTTTACCAAAAACAGGTACCACCGCATATAATAGAAAAAGGGAGCGTAGGGAGAAACCTGTCAAAACCAGTCGGTCAGATATAAGAAAAACTGATAGTACATCAGCCGTGGGCAATGCCATTAATGAAATATTCAGGGCTTTTGGTAAATTCTTCATAATTTTATTCAGGGTGATACTGGCAATAATTGGAGTAGCTTTTATAATATCCGGCTTTACAGCATTATTCAGTTTCTTCTTTGTCTCAATATTCCACTCAACGCTGCTTATGCCCGATATTTTTGATAACACAGTGTTATATCTCCCTGATTTCTTGCTTTTTATAGCCGATCCATCATTATCTGTATGGTTAATAATTCTCACAAGCCTGGTTATTGTATTACCCCTTCTGGCTTTGATCTACTGGGGAATACGAATGACTTTTCAGTTCAGGGTAAGAGATCTTGCACTAAACCTGGCGATGCTGATTATCTGGATATTGAGCTGTGTGGCACTTTCAATAATATGCTTTACACAGGAAATAAGTTTTTCAGACTCATACAGGACAAAACAGGAAGTTTCATTGCCCTCTAATGATACAATTTTTGTAAGGCTTGATGACAGGGTCTCTTCACTTGAATATCAGAGGGAAGTCCATCTTCCTTTTGAACCGCTTAACATGTACCTCGATGAAGATAAGGACATCATTTATGTAAGCCCTGAATTAAATATTTACCATACCGATGATAATGCCTTCATCGAAATAGTTAAATACTCAAGCGGTCATTCCCGCTCTGACGCAATTAGCAAAGCAGAAAAACTGATTTATGATATAAATATTGAGGAGGATACTGTAGAGTTGGATGAGTTTTTTATATTACCCCCTGGCAAAAGGTGGTCAGGGTCATTTGTCAAGATCAGGTTGCATATCCCTGATAACATGGTAATCTACTTTGATGAAGATGTTGAAAACCTTATGCATGATAATTATTTCGGATGCGGAGTTTATTCCTGGGAAGCCGGAGGGAAATACTGGCTGATGACCGAAGGCCAGCTTGAAGAAACTGATTAAACACCTGGTTTATACCTGACACGTTAAACCCTGATGCAAAGATGGCGTGGATTTTCCTGAACCACGCCATCTTTTTTCTTTTACCCTGCATGCGCGGATCTTGATCACTCCTGGAGTGGGTCTTAAAATCCGTGCCTGGATTGTTCGGGCTCATCCTCAGAGTTAAAAAATTTTAATATATTTTTTGAAACTACAATTTTATGTATATTTTTGCATTATAAATGCATATTTATACATGAATAAATCGGAACGTCTTATAGCGATAAAAGAAATAATAAGTAAGGATGATATTACTTCCCAGGAAGAACTCCTGAAAAAACTTGAGGGAAAAGGGATAAAATGTACCCAGGCTACATTATCCCGCAATTTAAGGCAACTCAGAGTATCCAGGGTACCTGACGGCAGTGGCAAACTGAAATATATATTACAGAGCAGGGAAGATACAGAACCTGTTGATCAGGAGATTACGGATGTCATCCATGCAGTTATTGACATGGTATGGGCACAGAACATGATGCTTATTAAAACTCTTCCGGGCTATGCTGCTGCAGTTGCATCACATATCGACAGGTCATCACGTATAGAGATTGCAGGGACAATTGCAGGTGATGACACTATATTACTGATCCCCAATGATAATTATTCCCAAAAAACGATCTCACAATTATTAAAGCAGTTATTACCTGGCTTACAGCAATATTTAGAATAGACAATTTATTAATTTACCCCCGGTGGTATAATCTTAATTATGATATTATGAAAAAATACAAAATCGTGCTTGCCTACAGTGGAGGGCTTGATACTTCAGTTATATTAAAATGGCTCAGTGAAAAAAATTATGATGTAATAGCCTATGTAGCAGATGTTGGACAGGATGAAGATTTCGATGCCGTAAAAGATAAAGCATTCAAGATCGGGGCATCAAAAGTATATATAGAAGACCTGAAGGAAGAATTTGTCAGGGAATATATTTTCCCTGCAATAAAGGCTAATGCAATTTATGAAGAAAGGTACCTTCTTGGCACTGCACTTGCCAGGCCGGTAATTGCTAAAAGGCATATTGAAATAGCTAAAAATGAATCAACGCACTTTGTTTCACACGGAGCAACCGGTAAAGGGAATGATCAGCTTAGGTTTGAACTTGCCTATTATGCACTCAATCCGGATGTTAAAATTATCAGTCCGTGGAAAGATCCTGAGTTCCTGGAGCAATTTAAAGGACGCACTGATTTGCTTAATTACGCAGGGGCCAAAGGCATACCCGTAAAAGCAAACCATAAAAAACCTTACAGTGAAGACGATAACCTGATGCATATAAGTCATGAAGCCGGAGTACTGGAAGATCCATCCTTTACTCCTGCAGCGGACATCCTTACAAAGATGGTGATGCCAATGGACGCCCCCGATAAAAAAACCAGCCTGTCTGTTACCTTTAAAGATGGTATCCCTGTAAAAGTAATAAATATGGAAGACAGGAAAATATATTCAAATCCTCTCGACATAATTAACTTCCTTAATAAAGTAGGTGGTGAAAATGGTATTGGGTACCTTGACATGGTTGAGAACAGGTTCATAGGCATTAAGTCAAGGGGTGTTTATGAAACCCCCGGTGTTACTATTCTTTTTCATGCCCACAGGGATATTGAAGGGATAGCAATGGACAGGGAAGTTATGAAACTCCGGAATATGCTTACACCAAAATTCTCAGAGATAGTATATAATGGTTTCTGGTTCAGCCCCGAGATGGATTTTCTCATGGCTTCAATAAACAAAAGCCAGGAGATTATTGATGGCACTGTCAACCTCTCACTGTATAAAGGTAACGTCATAATTGAAGGACGCAGCTCCCCATCATCACTTTACGATGAAAAACTTTCCAGCATGGATATTGAAGGAGGATTCGATCAGACCGACAGCAACGGGTTTATTAAAATAAACGCCATACGTCTGATGGCACACAGGGCAATTATTGAATCATCAAAAACAAAGAAAAATGAATAAAGTATGGGATAAAGGTGTCACTCTCAATGCAGATGTTGAACGTTTCACTGTCGGTAAAGACAACACCCTGGACCTCAGGATAGCCACATGGGATATTATTGGCACGGCCGCTCATATCAGGATGCTTAATAAAACAGGCCTTCTGGGTAATGTTGAACTGCAACAAATACTGGAAGTTCTTACAAAACTATTTAGGAAGGCCAAAAATGGAGACCTGGCAATTGAGAAAGGTGTTGAAGATATTCATTCGCAGATAGAAATAGAACTCTCGAGGTCACTTGGGGACACAGGGGAAAAGGTTCACGCCGGGAGATCCAGGAATGATCAGGTCCTTACAGACATGAGACTATTCATCAGGCATGAGCTTTCAGTAATTGCCAGTGAAGTATCCTCGCTTGCATCGATATTATTGTCAAAAACAGTGGAATATAAGGATGTGCTTATGCCGGGATATACCCATTCCATGATAGCCATGGTATCATCATACGGTATGTGGTTTGCCTCATGGGCAGAAAGCCTTACTGATGATCTGCTGATAACTGAAAATGCAATCAGATTGAATAACAGGAATCCACTCGGGTCAGCCGCAGGATACGGAACGAATCTGCCTATTGACAGGGATATGACATGCTCCCTGCTCGAGTTTGAGGATATAAATATAATATCTTCATACTGTCAGCTGTCAAGGATAAAATCTGACCTGACTGCAATTAATGCTCTTGCTGCAGTTGCCCAAAGTCTAAGTAAAATATCAGCTGAATTAATCCTTTATTCCGGGCAGAACTACTCCTTTTTTACATTACCTGACAATATAACAACAGGCTCAAGCATTATGCCTCAGAAGAAGAACCCTGATGTCCTTGAGCTTACGAGGGCTAAGTGTAACAGGATAATGTCAAAGCAGAATGAAGTTTTACTTATGCTCACAAACCTTAATTCAGGATACCACAGGGATATGCAATTATTAAAGGAAATAATTATCCCTTGTTTTGATGAATTAACTGATTGCCTCAGAATGATCAGCCTTGTAATTAAATCTGTAGGTATCAATCCAGGTATTTTTGATGACCCTCTCTACCAACCCCTGCTTTCAACCAACGAAGTTAACAGGCTGGTGAAGGCAGGCGTTCCGTTCAGGCAGGCATACAGGCAGGTTTCAAAATCATATTTAGCTAGTGAATATGAATTGCCATCTGTAAATGAATTCACTCACCAGGGGAGTATTGGCAACCTGTGTACTGAACGGATCATAGAAAGAATTAAGGAAATTACAGGTAGAATAAGTGTCCCAAATAGTGATCAGCTTGCTGAGAAACTTTTTGGAAATGTTATTGATGTAAAGGATCAATAAAATAAACTGATGTCATCTTTAAAATTAATATTACACAGATGAACTCTATTCGCAACGGATTTCTATTATTAATACTATTACTCATAGTAATATTTAATGCATGCATTAATAAAACATTAGACCTGGAGAAAGAAATTGAAGAAACCGAATCAAAATTTGCAGAAATGGCCGGGGAAAAAGGTATACCGGCGGCATTTATACACTTTGCTGATGATAATGCTGTAATATTAAGGAATAACAGGATCATAAGAGGGAAAGATTCTATCTGCTGAACTCAATCTCCTTTCACATGATTGAGACATGTTCGCACAGTTCGGTTCCAGACTCGTGATATCCTTTTAATTAATCATAAAGAAATACCCCACTGAAAAACTGATCATTGAAACATTGTCAAATGTATAATCTGCATCCAGCGACCTGTTGATATTATAGATATATGCAACTTCAATATTTAGGTCTCCTATTGAAATTTCAAGAGGCAGGCTTAATTGGGTGTTCATTAATCCAAACTGGTTTTCATAAATATAGTCAGTTCCCCCTGGTGACTGCATACCATCATCAAGGTAACTGTATCTCTCATACTCCACTGTTTCTGACCCAAAATAGAAAGACACTTCGGGTAAAACCCTGAATTTTGTGTTCTTCCCTATCTTAAATAATGTAAAGTTACCGAATAAGTCTGCCGATGCCTGTGAACCATATTCCTGGCCCATAAGTAATGAATAGTCAAGCCTGGCTCCGACAGGTCCGGCTTTTAATGTTATGCCTGCATTGACCGAGCCGGTATATACAGGTTCAAAATTACTTGTATCACTGTTATAAAAATACCTGTTATATGATACCCTGTACCTCAGCCCTTTGATCTTTTTCAACCCATTACTGTAACCTGCAGACACTACTGTAGATCTGTAGGATGGATCCATCTGGCTGTACCATGCGCCTGAGACCCCAAGATGCAAACCTATGGAATTAAGGTAAAATAACTGCCCGGTCAAATTATACTGGTCCGTTCCGATCTCACGCCCCGCATAAACAGTCCTGCTGTCATACCCAACCCTGCTGTAAATAAAATTATGATTCCTGTTCATATCTGCAAGCATCATCAGGATTTCATCATCGTTATTAAAAAACATGGAATCCAGTATTGCATCTATTTTATCTTCCTGCGCTGAAAGGTAAAAACTGCCGGGCAGCAGTGCAACCACCAGGGACAGTCTGAATAATATTTTTCTTAATTTTATTTTCACTTCAATGGATTTATTAAAAACCCGGGGCTTAAATATCACCCCGGGAACTTTTGATTTTCGATTTAACATTAGAATCCGTTTCCGTTACCTTTTCCTCTTTTATTTCCACCTTCACCGTTGCTGTTTTTTACCTGGTTACGGTGCTCATTCCTTTGCTGTTGTGCCATCTCGCCACGCATTTCCCTTCTCTGTTCTTTTATTCCTTCCATGCTGCAATCAAGCAATTCAAGCTGTTCTGCAGTAAGGGTTTCCTTCAATGCCTCCATCCTTTCTTTCATACTTAATTCTGTATTCTCAAGAATTGCAAGTTGCTCTTCGGTAAGGCTAGCCTTAAACTCATCCCTCAGCATTTTGGCATTCTGCCTCATTTCCTGTACCATCGCTTGCTGTTGCTCATTAATCCTGTACCTGTTTTGATTCTTGCTCTGCTCTTTTGCTGCAGTAGCTACCTGGTTCTTGTTTTGCTCTTTTGCTGCAGTGGCTACCTGGTTCTTGTTTTGTTCTTTTACTGCCTTGGCTTCTTCTGTTTGTGCCAGTACAGCACCGCCTGTAAATATTATTACTACTGCGGCTGCGAATAATGTTTTAAAATAAGTTTTCATGATATTCTGTTTTTATTAATATTTCCGGCAATATGTTTTCCTTTTTGCCTTTCTTCAATCATATACCGAATTAGAAAAGTGTTACCCTACCACTGATGTATAATTTTTTTTTAAATGTTTTACTGAACATTCAAACATACAGAACCTAAAAGGTTTAAGTCGTTTAAGAGTTTAAGAGTTTATCTGGTTCTAAAATGACAAATTGAGGAACAAAGTCAGCGTCCGTGGTACTGCTTCAGCATGAAGATCAATTGTTTCAGTCTGATCTGAAGGAATTCGAACGAAATTGGAATATTTTATGTTCTCGGTATTGAAAACATTCAGGAGAGATAATCCTGCATCCAGGTTATACCTGTTGCGGGAAAACTTAAAAACAAGTGCAATGTCTAACCGGCTGTAATCGTAGTCATCAGATTGATCGGTGTAAAGTGTTCCCGGATCTGGAAATCCTGAACCGTAAACATAATTAGCAGAAATATAGGCCGGCTTTAAATTAAGTATCCCGGCAAGCTTCAGCTCGTGCCTCTGATCATGAAGGGCCCTTCTGTATTCATCATCAATGAAATACGGGAAATACTCCTCTGTTTTACTTAATGAATATGAAACCCAGGCCGAATGACCTTTATAGTCTTTTTTCACAAACAGGTCAATCCCTTTTGACCTTGAGTCACCCTGGAATATTGTTCTGTCATTCATCGTCTGAACATACCTTGTTATTCCATCTGTTTTCTTATAATATGCTTCCAGGCTGACAAGCAAATTATTATACGACCATGATACTCCGGAAACATAGTGCTGGGCATTTAAAACCGGAATATCACTATTATCGCACACTACCCACAGGTAATTATAATTACCATTATCATCTATAACAGAGCTCCTGGTAATAAATTGATTATAAATACCCCATGCTGAGTTTAATTTTAATCTGTTATTTATTCTAAGGGTAGCAGATACCCTTGGCTGCAGGTACAGTTTTTCCAGACCAATGGGATAATCGAACCTGAGGCCTGCCTTGAATGTCAGGTCTTTTATTAACGTAATAATACCCTTGAAATAACCATTTGGTATTACTATACTGTTATCCATATTTATATATCCTATGCTGAAGGTGTCTTCCCTGTGTTTGATCTGATCCCTGATTATACCTGTGCCAAATTCAACTTTGTGATTTTTACCAGCTCTCATAATGTTATCAATTGAGCCACTGAATTCGGTAATATCTGAATCAATATCCCTGTCCATGTTAAAAATTATTCTATCATTCTGTCCCCTTATTAACTGTCGTATTTCACCGCTCTGTTTATTAAGATATGAATATGCTAAAGTGAGGTTGGTAACACCTCCTGTCTTCCATTTTTTACCATAAAACAACGAAGCACCTTGCTGAAGGTTCTTTTCATTGACCTCATTGAATAAATACTGGTTTAGCTGGTCTTCTTCAACCGAATAAGAAAAGTTGTCTGCTCCTGTATAAAGGCTCAGAAAGTAATTATCCCCATTATCACCTGTCCCTGATACCTTGAAATTCAGATCCCTGAACAGGTAATCAGGGTAAACATTTACATCCACATTTCCTCCCGACCTGGAGTTTCTCGATTTTGTACTTAAGAAACTTAGATTTGTGGAGTTATAGAGATCATAATAGGTATGTCTGAACCCAATTACCACCGAGGCCTTATTGAACAGGGGCATGCTGGCCAGTCCGTTGACAGTCATATTATTAATGCTTAACTTTAAGTCAGGGGTATTCCTGTTACCATCTATACCTGTTATATCAACTATTCCACCCACCCTTTCACCGTACTCTGAGCCAAATCCTCCTTTCATTACTTTTATGTCTTTTGCAATATAAGGATTCACCGAGCTGATATTATCATTATAATTCCTCAGACCGAATAATGTAAAACCGTCAAACCTTACCTGGCTATGCCCTTCGTAGCTCCCCCATATTATCATATCACTTGATTGTTCACCGGCTGCCAGGATGCCTGGCTGTAAGCGTAAGAGGTTGAATACTGAATTATCTCCATTCCCGGGAAGGTAAGAACTTATCTGGTGATTCAGCCTGAGCACTCCCGGGCTTGTTCCTGTCTGAATGGATCTTTCTACCTGGTAATGTTTAATTATTATCTCTTTAATCTCAATATTTGATGGTTCAAGCCTGATTATCCTGTTTCTTCCGTAATTTAATGTGGTATCAAGAATGTAGTAACCAAGGTATGATATCTGCATTTCAAAAACGCTGTCGGTTAAGGAAGAATAAGAAAAGTTGCCCTTGAAATCCGTCACAATCCATTTTTCGTTAACTGAGACATGTGAAAAAGGTAGTGCTTCAGATGTATTCTTGTCAATTACCCTTCCGGTGAGTATATACTTGTGCTTTATCTGCTCTGATATATCCTGTTGAACCGGGTATATTAGGTAGGTATCTCCTGTTTTCTCAAATTCAAAACTGATATCTTTGAGAAGGAAAGCTAACAAATCTTCATAAGAACTGAATGTACTGTCAACACAAATCACATGCTTTGAAAGTTCCCTGTCATCAAAAGACAGCTCAATACCATAACTATCCCTTATCCATGTAAGAACCCTGTTAAGCGGCTCGTTTTCAAACTCCACTTTTATTTCCTGTCCATACAATGGTATAAGGGAACAACTGATTATTAAAGATATCAGTATTGCTTTTATTGTTGCCTTAATTCGCATTAACAATTATCCGGTAGGTGTTTTCATCTTCACTCACAAAATCAATACCAAACGCTTTGCATACCAGATTCATTACCTCTTCTATTGATTGATCTTTACTGAAATTACCGGTATATATCAAATTCAGGTTTTCAGTTCCCTTTATAGTAAACCCAAATTGCCTGGATATTTCATCAAAAACTCTTGTAACGGGCATTGAGGTAAACTTGAAATACCCACTTCTCCAGTCTTGATTTATTGACCTGGGTGGTTCCTCATTTACTGCCAGGTATCCTTCCTCATCAATACTGGCCTTCTGGTTCGGTTTAAGTATTACTTCCTCACCTGAATTAACAGATCCAACCCTTACCTTTCCTGTATAACAACTCACCTCATAGTCCCCTTTGCGTGAATAAATATTAAAAGTGGTGCCAAGCACGGTTGTAGTACCTGATTCTGATATTACGGTGAATTCATTCCCTTTGCTTACTTCAAAATATGCTTCCCCCTCCATTCTTATTTTTCTGTTAAATTTCCACCATAGAGGGTTATATTTTATTATTGTTTCAGCATTCAACATCACTTCTGAACCTCTTGGCAGTTCGAGGTTTATTACCTCTGCTGATTGACTGGTAACCGTTCTGGTATAAAACCTCATAAATGCAGCAGAACCAATCAGAAGTAAAATTACTGCTGCAGCACTTAGCCTTAAAATATATGAACCGAATGAAATTTTCCTGGCTTCAGGCTGTTCATCTATATTGTTCTTCAGGCTGTTCCACACTTCCTCTTTGCTCCTCTTCCATGGAATGCGGGATTGCGGCAGCCTGTCAATTATATCTGGTCTCCTGACACTATTATTACCTGTATTTCTTTCGTCTTTTGTCATCCTTTGTATTCTAACGCTTCACGCAAATATGATAAAGCTTTATTCATTCTCTTTTCAACTGCTTTTATACTTATATTCAACCTTTCTGCTATTTCACTGTATTTTAATCCTTCATTTCTGCTCATCAGGAATACAGCCCTTTGATTCTCGGGCAACTCGGCCAGGGACTTCTCATATTTAGTGGTCAGCTCCCTTAACTGAACCTGCTCTTCCGGCGATTCTTCAAGGTAATCCAGCTCAATTGAGTTCAGATACCGGTGTTCAAGCTCCTTTCTTCTGTACCTGCTGATAAATAAATCACCTGACATCTTGTATAAAAGGCTCTTGATTTTACCATTCTGTATTTCAAACTGTTTCTCCCAGACCTGCATAAAAACTTCCTGGGCTATATCAGTCGCCAGTTCAGTATCACCACAACGGTAATAAATATATGACCTGATAGAGTCAAAATATTTATCAAACAAGCCTTTGAATTCTTCCTGTGTCAAACTGTCAATTAACTTTTAGATTGTTTGAAATTATGTGCACCGGAGTATTATTTGCCTCAAAACTACTAAAACATTGATAACTCATTATACTCATGTGCTGTTTTTTGTTTCAATTATTCAATCTATTATGATACCGAACAAAAACAATTTTACCCTACCATTATACTTTTCTAAATTATTAAGATGATAATACAAATTAAAAAATGTTAATGATTAATCCATTTTGCTTATCTTTATTATCCGCATCAACTTAAACGATCAAAACTGAACTAAAATGAAAAAACTATTAATCCTGTTGTTAATCCCTTTACTGTTGTTTTCATGTACAGAATCAGAAATATCAAAAACCAGGTTTCCCATCACTGCAAACGATTCCCTGCTGGATAAACCTGAAGACGGGCGCCTGCTTCTATTCATTTCAAAGGAGGCTGAACCCGAGCCCCGTTACCAGAGTGGTGGAGGATACTCTTCCCATCAGGTTTTTGGTATAGATGTTGAACAATGGTCAGGTGAAGCTCAGATTATAGGCAGCGATGTTTTCGGTTATCCCGTGGCAGATCTTAAAGACTTTCCTCCCGGTGAATATTATGTGCAGGCATTACTTCATAAATATGAGACTTTTAACCTGTCAACCGGGCATGCTGTTAAGTTGCCACTGAACAGAGGTGCCGGCCAGAACCTCAGGCGTGCACCCGGTAACATTTTCAGTAAGCCTGTTAAAATAAAGATCGATCCCTCTGAAAATAAGATTATTGATATCGAACTTACTGAAGTCAATCCCCCTATTGAAGCTCCTGAAGACACAAAATATGTAAAGCATATCAGGATGCAGAGCGAGCTGTTATCGGAATTCTGGGGAAGGCCTGTTCACCTGGGGGCACATATACTGCTGCCCGAGGGCTTTGATGAACACCCTGAAGCAAGGTATCCCATATGTATATTTCACGGGCACTATCCACATGATTTTGGTGGCTTCCGGACAGAACCACCCGATGAAGAGCTTGAACCTGATTACAGTCCACGCTTTGATGTTGAAGGATATAATAAAATCCAGCAACAGGTGGCATACGATTTTTATAAAACATGGATATCAGATGATTTCCCCCGCATGCTTATCGTTGAAATACAACACTCAAATCCTTATTACGATGATTCATATGCTGTTAACTCAGCAAGCATTGGCCCATATGGAGATGCCATCACCTATGAGCTGATCCCTTATATTGAAGAGCAGTTCAGGGGAATAGGCGAAGGATGGGCAAGGTTCCTTTACGGTGGATCAACAGGTGGCTGGGAAGCACTTGCAGTACAGGTATTCTACCCGGATGAATATAATGGTTGCTTTGCCGCCTGCCCGGATCCTATAGACTTCCGGGCATATGAGCTCGTAAATATTTATGAAGATAAGAATGCCTATTATTATGAAGGTCCTTTCACTAAACTGATCAGGCCTGGAAGACGCAACTGGCTGGGGCAGATCAGCACATCGGTTATGGGTGAAAACCACCATGAGCTGGTTCTGGGAAATAAAACACGCTCAGGCGGACAGTGGGATATCTGGGAAGCCGTGTTCTCGCCAATGGGACCGGATGGTTACCCCGACAGGATCTTTGATAAGATGACTGGCGAAATAAATCCTGAAGTTGCTGAATACTGGCGTGAAAACTATGACCTCAGGTATATTCTCGAACGCGACTGGGAAACACTTGGACCAAAACTGGAAGGTAAGATACATATCTACTGTGGGGATATGGATAATTACTACCTGAACAATGCGGTATACCTGATGGAAGATTTCCTGGAAAGCACTACCGATCCGAATTATAACGGCGAGGTTGATTATGGTGACAGGGCCGAGCACTGCTGGAACGGCGACCAGACAAGGCCAAACCACCTTTCAAGGCTCAGGTATAACGAGATGTATATACCAAAAATATTGAAGCGAATCGAGGTCACCGCACCCCCGGGGGCAGATCTTACAAGCTGGAGGTATTGATACTGCAAGGGGCAGGGAGCAGGGAGCAGGGAGAAGAATGTCGAATATCGTGCTTTAAGCATATTCGCACTGCTCGGTTCAAAACTCATAATTCATAATTAATACTTCGATCTCATCTCTCATCTCTGGCTTCCCTCACTATCGCCTTCGCCAGCACATTATTGGCGTCAATTATTGGTACAAACTCAATCGCTTTCTCCTTAATTGCCAGGGGGATCTCTGTGCAACCCAGCACAATGGCCTGGGCCCCTTCCCGGATGAGCATACGTACAACCGTCAGCAGGTCAACCCTCGCTCTTTCACTTACCGGTTCCGACACAGACTTAATACCATATTCCATATCATAAATAGCTGGATGTACCATACCGAACTGTACTTCCTCATCAGGATAAACCGTATTAAGGCCGGCAGCCGACATATGCATGTCATATACCCTGCTTTTAAAAACCCCGTTTGTCCCTATGATACCAACGTTTTTTACATCCGGGTAACTCCGTGAAATATATTCAGCCACTTCAACTATAATATTGACGAGGGTGCATCCTTCCCTGATAACATCAAGTACCGGCTGTAGTATTTCCGGGACATGTGTGGTATTACATGGCAGTCCAAAAACACAGGCTCCTAAACGGTGCAATTCCTTTACTATTTCTGCGATAGCATATCCGGGATTCTCATCCACTTCGCCAAAGAGATATTCACTGCGGTCGAGTATTTTTTCAGGAAGCGAGAGCATGGCCACAGGCAAATGTTCCTGATCCTTCGATGCCCTTGTATTGTCAGCTATTTTTCTTAACAGGTCTATACCTGCATATGTCCCCATGCCACCTACTATACCAATTATTCTACTCATAATTATCTATCTTATTATATTTTTTCATAATTTTCAAGACCTCATCAATTGGAAGTTTTTCAACCGTATGACCATCCCGTCCTGTCATGCTCTGCGCAGCAAAAAGCGAATTCAGAATCGCCTCCTCTGTAGCTTCGATGGTAGCCAGGAATAGTGGTGAAACAGAGTCGTTACCGAGGAACCTGCCTTCCCGTACAGGTGTCCTCCCTGAACTGTCTATGAAGTTTTCTTCGGCTATAGAAAAGGCTATCACGTAATCCCCGCTCCCATTGGAAGCTATACCACCTGTACGGGCAAGTCCCATTATTGCTCTTTTAGCTAT
>Ga0114922_10000798_pt1 | contig 30320 bp, 17 predicted proteins | sample AartaG_FD_100975 | JGI IMG/M metagenome (GOLD analysis project Ga0114922, IMG submission 100975) | Deep subsurface microbial communities from Aarhus Bay to uncover new lineages of life (NeLLi) - Aarhus_00045 metaG | ecosystem: Environmental > Aquatic > Marine > Oceanic > Sediment | place... | reverse complement strand
GCGCCATGAGAGCTGGCGGGAAACTTATCCACCAGGTTCTGATATTCCTGTGCTGCCCGGCTATAATTCTTTAACTTTTCATTAAAAACCCGTGCCAATTTCCACTGAGCTTCACTACTCGCTACGGAGTCAGACTCGGTTCTTAAGATATCCTCGTATATCCCTACTGCCACTTCATATTTTTTTAATCGTTCGTTCAAGAGATCCGCTATTTTCAACTGGCAGGGTATGATCCGATCGCCCCCTCGAACCATATGAACGACCCGATAATAGGCTGAAACTGCTTCCCAATGTTTATTATTTTCTTGGTACATGTCTCCTATCCACTCTGCGACTCGAACAGCTCCGGAATCATCCGGATATGTTTCTAAAAATAACCGGCATTCAGGAATCAGGGCGTCGTTGAGTTTTGGATAGATGAGATCCCGTAACGATTGTAGAAGCGCCAAATATGTTTCCGCAAATTCCGATTCCTTTAGTGGAGTGGCTATGAGAGAGAATAATTTTTCTTTAATAGGCGTAAGACTCCCGTCTTTTGAAGCAGCCTCTCGAGCCCCTTCATTGGCCCTGGATACTAGCGATGTCTCAGGATAGAGAGCGATTGTTTTGAAATAGGAAACAAAAGCACGATCTCTTTTCTTTCTTCGCATATGGAGATCTGCAATGGAGAATTGAACCTCGGCAGCGTTGATCCCTTCTGGATATTGGATCAGATAAACATTGAACACATTGACAGTCGTCTCATAAAGGTCTTTTTCATCGAACTGAAAAAGGGCCTTGCCATATTCAAAAAATGTACTATCGGTCTGACTGAGTCCTTTATCTGCCCTCGTCAGGCACACTATCAAGATCATGAATATAAGACGAAGAAAATATATCGTTACTCTGCCCATAGACATATCCTCCAAATTTTATCGAATTAATAATGTATGAATTGAACATTATTTCGATTCAATCCCCTTATTTCCGATTTCTTCGATGACTTCTTCACATCGCTTTAAATATGCAAATCCATATGCCAGATTTCGCAATGTGGTAAAATGATAGGTTTTTGAAACCGTTGCCGTCCCATCGACCAAAAAGAAGACGCGAAAATCTCTGACAAAAGCATCTCGGGCCGTGGTTTCACAGCAGAGGTTCGTCATGACGCCGCCGATGATCACATTTTTTATTCCAATACTCATTAGATACTGTTCCAGATCCGTTTTGTAAAAAGCACTGTATCGCATCTTGGTAATGACTTTTTCATCCTCTCTGGGGGCGACTTGCGCAATGAATTCCCAGTTCTTTGTCCCCACGATGATGGGATCATCCCACCACTGACCTAACATTCCCGAATCCCTATCAGGATCTTCATATCCGTGCTGAGTATACAGCACTGGCACATTTGCTTTACGACAGGCTTCTATCGTTCTGCTCAGGTTTGAAAGTATCGGGTCGGCAATTCCTTCAAAATAGTTCTGCATATCGACGATGAGAAGAGCAGAATGTTTGCTATGGACCGAGGCTTCCCTCAATGCCGCTTCGGGAATTGTCTCAATGATGTCAGATAGTACATCCGATTTCATGAACACTCCGATCCAGGATTAAGAAGAAGCGTATAATACAATATCATCCTTCTGCACATGCCACATCTGCAGCATCCAGAATGCTCTGTCGAAAATTTTGGTTTCATAATCACAGGCCAACTTCTCACCGTAAGATAATCACCTGCATATTTTTCCTGCCTATATTGAATTGAGCCTTCGACACCCAATGCGGGTGATAATTTCAGACGAAGGGCCACACCCCCCATAAGAGTGTTACCTTCTACGTCCGCCGACTTATGTATACCTAATATGGGACCGATCCCAATACCCTGTGCATGGAGTGTCATGCTGCCTAACAGAATGATGAGGATTGTAACGATAGGTCTCCTATGCATAATATTGCATCCCTTTTGTCTTCAGAAATAATAATGATTTCTATAGTTATATGCAAGAAAAATTTGTATGAAAATCCCGGTTATCCGAAGGACACCGGGTGTTTGCGGGTCTAATAGCTTCCTCTCACTCGATTGAGAAGATTGAGGTGAAGGTGTAGAGGTGGAAAAACAAAGGCATACTTGCTCATATTAAAAAATATTCCCCTTGCTTTATTCCCGGTAATCGTTTATACTTTGGAAAATAACCAGGAGGGGACATGCGGTTCTCATATGTCTGTCCCGTCGTATTGGGGATTTGCATCGTGTCGGCGATAGCGTGCAAGAAGTCGTCGGTGACAGACCCCTCGCCTTCCGGTCCACCGTCAACGAAGGTCATCTTCCAAGCCGACGATCCGGATATCATCGACATCGTCAACGATGTTTCCAGCGACTCTCTGCGCAGCTATGTCGAAACACTGGTCGGGTTTTTCACCCGTCATACGAACTCCGATACCGTTTCAGAGGATAGAGGCATCGGTGCGGCCAGGCGGTGGCTGTACCGCAAATTTTTAGAGATCCGCGGTGCAAGTGGGGATCGGCTGGAGGTGTTTTACGATGATTTCTCTGCAACGATTTTGGGGGCGTTTGGTCAGCATCGAAATGTCATCGCAAGGCTCCCGGGAACGGTGACTCCGGAGATACAGATCATCGTCAGCGGGCATTACGACAGCCGTACGGTTGATCGCGGCGATGCATCGGGATTTGCACCCGGTGCCAACGATGATGGGAGCGGAACGGCCGCCGTCATCGAGTTAGCAAGGATACTGAGTTCGCACGAGTTCCCATCGACACTAATATTCGCCGCGTTCACCGGCGAAGAAGAGGGTTTGTACGGTAGCGGGCACTACGCCAGGGCTGCCAATCAACGAGGCGATGAAATCATCGCAATGGTTACCAACGACATGATCGGGAATATCGTGGGGGGTAGCGGCAATGTGGATAGCAGCCGTGTCCGCTGTTTTTCCGACGACCCGATGGAATCCCCACATCGGCATTTGGCGCGCTTCATCGAGCTTCAGGGAGAGGCCTATGTTCCCGACCTTGACGTCGATATGATCTTAGCGAGGGACCGTCCGGGCCGGGGTGGAGACCATCTGGCGTTCAACGAACAGGGATTCACGGCCGTACGTCTCACAGAGCCCGAGGACAATCTCAATCATCAGCACAACGAGAACGATGTCATCGAGTTCATGTCTTTCCCTTATTTTCGGAAAGTCGTCCAGATCAATGCGGCCTTCTTAGCGAGTCTGGCTTCGGCACCGCCGACGCCGTCGGGATTTTCGGTAGAGGAGCGGCTACCGGATGATTTCACCCTCCGCTGGAATGGCGTTGGAGACGGCGTCGACTATTTAGTCGCGCTGCGCAGGCTGAATTCCGTTACCTACGACAGTTTATTGAATGCGGGGGCGAGTCTGGAGTTGGACCTCACGAACATCGACTCTCCCACCCTCATGAGTGTTGCTGCCAGGAGTGGCGATCAGAACGAAAGCCTGTTCTCGCAGGAAGTACTGATTGGAAAGTAGTGGGAAGGCCTCGGACATTTTCTACCGGGGAACCGAAAACGCAGGTCGAATTTCGTAAGAATTCCGCTGTCATCGATGCATTGCAACAGTCACTCAATATTTTCGTATAAAGAGTCATTGGGGAATGATTCGATTAAAAAATTAATCTTATTAATTTATAAACTATCCACTATCATGGAACCACGGAATATCACAGAAAAAATTGATATTAACTGTAATCCTTGTACAAAACAGTATGAAATGATAATATTATCATTCATATAGCACAATCTCTTGTTTTTATTCATCTTTGATTATTCGTGATGAATCATTCTGTTATTAACTTCGATTTTTTTCAGCACTTTGAAAAAAGAGTTGACATTGGTATTCAAATTTATTATACTCATCATGTTTTATCGGACAATTCAGAACCAACCATAGAGCACAGCATTAATAAAATACCATCTCTGTTACCACTGACGCGAGGAATACGTGATAGACGATTCCATTGATAATGCCTATTCATTTATTTTCTATTTGAGACCCGCTAAAAATGTCCGATGTTCAAGAAAAGATAAGGTGAACCTCATCACAAATTTTTAAGTTTTTCAATCGGTTTTCGAGTTAACTTTTTATCATTAAAAACACATTATTGACAACAAACAGAATCGAAGGGAGGTGATGGCTCTTCAGAAGATTGCTTTTTGTCGTTGTTTTTTTCATTAACCTAAGCAAGGGAGGTCAGCTTATGCTCGATGAATTTGGAAAGGTAATCGTTAAAGGTGTTTTTTTACCACTGCTCCTGTGCCTGATCCTGGTCATCTGTTGGGGCTGTGGTAAAGGACCTACCCAGATTGATGTAAAACCGGAAAATAAACCTCCGGAAACGAAGATTACATCAAAGACATTAACAAAGGTCGAACTGGAGACGGACACCCTCGGCGCTGTCATCAATTTCGGCGAATTCGCGTTTACGATCGATTACACGGGAACCGATCTGGACGGCACTGTCGATAGTTTTGCGGTAAGCCTGGACAGAGGACCGTGGTTAGCCTGGACGGGCAGGAAAACGTATTCCGGCGCATTCGATTATTCGTCGATGGATGTTGAGCACACGGTAGAGGTCAAATCCAGGGATAACGAGGGTCTCGAAGATCCCACACCGGCCTATGCCGTGTTGACGTTATCGGATGCAAGGGCCAACGCGCTTCCGACGACGGCGTTCATGTCGGGTCCGACAGAAGGTTCGACGACCGGGCCGGCGGTCACATTTGAGGTCAGCGGGTCCGATGAGGGCGGAGAGGTCGAGAGCTTCATCTATACGTTGGACGGAGGAGATGAGGTTACGATCGACGCCGACAGTGATGGAAAGGCGGCCATTGGATTCAGTACGACGCTGGGGAATCTCCTGGATTTAGGGACTCATACGATTTCTGTCCGCAGCGTGGACAACTTGGGTGGCGAAGACTTTACGCCCGCGACCGTGAGCTTTTTCGTGTCGGAGGGTTTTCAGCCCATCGTATCCCAGACCGACGGACCGCCGCCGGGCGGTGGCTGGTTCACGGGTGCAAATATTCCTTTTGCCTGGAACGCGATGACGTCTCATTACTTCGGAGTCATCGATCACTACGAGTACTCTGTGGACGATCCCGATAATTACACGACCACGACGTCTTCCGGCGTATCCTTAGATCCCCAGACGGCCGGGGCCCATACTTTCCGGCTGAAGGCGGTCGATACCGGAGGGAACGCATCGGACGTCATGGAGGTCAGTTTCAACGTGGCCCTTTTTGCGCCCACCGAGGGGATACTGTTCATCGATAATGTCAGTTTTACAATGGGACCCTATACCAGCGAGCCGGAGATGGACCAGATGATCTTAGACGGCTTTTTCCGGAATTTTACGAATGTCTCTGTCTGGGATGTGGATCGCTTATCGGGTGATAGCCGCTTCCCGGGTGCGATCAACACCACGTCCCTGCCCGGCCCCGAAGACCTGGCAAAATTTTCCAGTGTCGTGATCGCATCCGACGGTGGCTACACGATCGACAACGCCTCTCCTCTTTTAGCCGCCTATTTTCAGGCGGGTGGCAATTTAATGGTCACGGGATACCAGACCGCTGATTTCGGTCAGGTGCTGAAAGACGTGATGGGAACCCCGGGCATCTTCAACGGCTATGGTACTGACTTTCTAAGCTTAGAAGGCTTTCAGACTGCCGAGGGCAACAACAGCGATGCCTATGCATTCATCACGGGAGATGACGTCGTTCCGATCATTCCCGGTATCTCAGGACGTTCCTGGGAAATCACGACGAACTCGGCACCGAAGTCATACCGGGTCATGTTCGCCAATGTCGGTCCCGACGGTGCTTACGGAGGATACCGAATCGCCACAGAAGTCCAGGGGGACAAGGGCAACTGGGGCCTCTGGATCGGCGTATCCCTCTGCTATCTCGATCAGACGTCGGCGGGAATCGTCAAGTTGGGAGACTTTGTCCTGGGTACCCGTTTTGGCGAGAGTTAGAACTGGATCTCATCCTTTGAAAATCCTTAAGGAGTTATCCGAATAGGAGGGCTTTGTATGTTATCCAAAATTTGTAAATTTCTACTGTTCTGTCTACTCCTGGCAATGCTCATGTTCTCGTGTGCCAAAAATGATCCCATCGTCGCAGCCTTTATTCAAGCACTCACGGTAGAGATCATTGCAGGACCGGCAGACGGAGGTTCAGTATTGAATAATGCGCCATTTTCCTTTGAATGGCGCGTATTAGGAGGCGACGGCAATGCAAGCTTTACGGTGCAGCTGTCGGGCGTCGACGCACAGCCCGTTTCCACGGCAGAGACCTCGAAGAGCTATAGCGGTCAGATCGCAGGAAGCTATACCTTCACCGTGACGGCAAGCACGAGCTCAGAGACGTCCAGTGACACCCGGACGTTCAGCGTGGGTGTCAATGTGAGTCCCCCGCAGGTCGTGATCACCGGGCCCCGGGGCAGTAGTTCGTCCGATGGCAGCGGCGTCGTTCCCGCGTATGCACCGGGTATGGCGGCTTTCTTCAGCTGGACAGGAGATGATGGCGATCGGTTTGGTGAGGTCGTGGGCTACCGCTGGCGAAGTGCGGATACCGAGCCGTTTACCGAGTTTACCCTTGGGACGACGGCAGGGTTTGAGGTTTCCGCCACTCCGGGGACCTACACCCTCACAGTGGAAGCAGAAGACAACATGGGTGGTGTTTCTACGACGACGCTGGATTATGAGGTGAAAGAACCGACCATCCTGATCGTCGATGACAAGCCCCAAGCCGATCCCGTGGATGAAATCGATGAAGACGGATTCTATGCCGATCTGTTCGAGGGATTCGCCTTTGCCGGCTGGGATGTGGCAGAGAACGGTGAACCCACGGCAGCGGATCTGGTCGATTTCGAGGTGGTGGTCGTCTACAGCACGGGCAGCTCGGATATCTGGGAAGGCATCGGTACAAATTATCCCGAGGCTGCCGTACCGTTGGCCGATTATGTCGACGGCGGCGGTAAAATTTGGATCATGGGCCAGGGCATATTAGAAGACATCGACGATGGCCACGAGAATCCTCCTGACGCAACGGAATTCGAGGCGGCTTACCTGCACATGGCTGCAGCCACGGGTGATTCGGCCACGGATGCGGGCCTCGTATGGAAGCGTGCGGGTGATTTTGACGGTGACCTCAAGTTCAGTTTTGCCGATAATGTCCTGGGCGATCCCGACAATTTTCCGCGCATAACGATGAATGTACAGTCCGGAGACGTCGAACATATCGTTGCCGGGGATGAAGCGGAAATCATCTATGAAGGCAAGGGTGGATTGGGAGATGAGATCGGTGATGTCGCCCTTCGCTTTCCTTCCGGCGGCACGGCTACCCAGGTCGTATTCATGACCTTTCCGCTATTTGAGGATGCCGGCGTAAAGGCCAGCCTGGTGAACTCGCGGGCATTGGCCCAGGAAATCATGAGAGAAATGGGCCAATAGACACTGCGAGTCGATTCACCCACGCATAGGTTTCATAATTTAGGGAGTAATTACTATGAAAAGTAAATATCTCTTTATAAAGGTCGCATTCCTGTTCTGTCTTACATTTGCCATCCATGTGTGTTTGGCTGGGAACGGTTATCCGGGAGTCACGGGCAAGATTGTGGGTCGGATAATCGATGCGGAGACGGGCGCTCCCCTGCCAGGGACCAACGTGATGGTAGAGGGGACGTACTTAGGTGCCGCAACCAACCTTCAAGGATACTACACGATACTGAAGGTACCCCCGGGGACGTACACGGTCGTTTCCAGAATGATGGGATACAAAGAAATGAAGAAGACCGATGTATTGATCCGCGTGGATTTAACGACCACGGTCCATTTTAACATGGAGGTCACCGCCATTGCGGGCGAGGAGGTGACGATCGTTGCCGAGCGTCCGATGGTTATCAAAGACATCTCCGGCTCCTCCACGCGGGTCAATGCGGAACAAATTGAAGACATTCCCAGTGTGACCACGGTGACAGATGCCGTGCAGCTGATGCCCGGCATCGTCGGAGAAGGCGAAGAGATCCACGCGCGGGGCGGGCGTTCGGGCGAGATCGTTTATATGGTGGACGGTATTGCCGTGAATGATGCCATGTTCAACAGTCAGATTGTTACCGTGAATAAATATACCGTTCAGGAAATTGAGATGCTGACCGGTGGATACAACGCCGAGTACGGGAACGCCCAATCGGGTATCGTAAATATCATAACGCGTACGGGTGGTACGAGGTTTACGGGCCGTATCGCCTATTTTTCGGATTATTTGATCGGCAGCGGCATATTTCCTTCGGATATTTACGTCGACCGCGATCCCTTAGAAGTGAGGGGGACCGATTACTTCAAGGGAGAGGGCGAGGGTATCCGTAAAAACAGTCTGCATTCCGACCGGGTAGAGTTCAACCTGGGGGGTCCCGAGCCTATCACGAACAACCTCCTGCCGGCCCTGGGATTCAATGGCTTAAAAGGAAAAATCAGCTTTTTCTTAGCCGGAACGGCCGAAATTTCGGATGGGTATTTACCCAACGAGAATCAGAGTGCCGAGCTCGTCCATTACGACGAGATTTTCGAAAAGGGCGGAGATGTTCTGGAAGCCGGTGAGGCGGCATCTGTCAGTTTTGTCAATCCACAAAAGGTTGATCACCCGTTTGGCGAGAAGTTCTTAGGGCTGAATTGGGGTGGGCGTTATTCGAATAATTACAACTACAGCGCACGAATGAAGTACCGTATGACCAACGCCATCAACCTCAACGCCAGCCTGGTGGCCTCACGCTTTTTGAATGATAGCTACAGGCATTCGTATCGCTTTCAGATGGATAAAACCCAGATGACCGAGGGAAGGAACTACGCTGCTGTGATTAATTTGAATCATTCGTTGAGCTCCAATTCTTTCTACACCGTGAAATTGGGCGTATTGAAAAATTCTCGCCTGATATACGCGGGCACGAGGAATGGCATCCGGGTAACGCCGGGATTCATGAACAACCGGATCGGGGACGGTGACGACGCTTGGTATCCGGACGATGCTCTGGCCAACATCGATGATCCCGACGATCCGCTGAATTCCGACACGAACGATGAAAGGGCCGGTCAGGAAGATCCCCGGGCAGGTGCCTATGAAAGCGGTTACGCCGGCGACAGTACATGGGGAGATCATACTTCCAAGACATACACACTGAAGGTCGATTATCTGTCCCAGGTGACCCGGCATCATGAGTTGAAGGCGGGATTTGAATGGAAATACAACGAGCTGACGCAGAGACAGATCGATTACGGCGGCAACAAGGTACCGAGCCGCCGCATCGTTCCGCCGGATAACGGCCCCTGGATCACTTCGGGTGCGCTCCGGGATTTCTATACCCGTTATCCGAACACGGGCAGTGCCTATGTTCAAGACAAGATTGAATTTGAATCCCTGATCATCAACCTTGGATTCCGTTTCGACCGCTTCGATCCGGGCGAGCATGTTTTCGAGATCAGTGAGGCCTTTCAGACCGAAGAGACCGAGAAAGAACCCGTGAATACCAAAAACTATTTTTCTCCGCGTATCGGTCTCTCTCATCCTATTTCGGATAGGAGCAGGCTGTATTTCTTCTATGGGAGGATTGTCCAGATTCCGACGATGCGGGAACTCTACCGACGGCAGAACCGATTCCGCATTTTTCAGAACCAGGCCAATCTCTTTGGTAATGCCGACTTAGAAGCCGAAGAGACGATTTCCTATGAAGTCGGCTTTGATCAGCAGCTGACCGACAATCTCAAATTTGGAGTGACCGGGTTCTACAAGGACATTCGCAACCAGATCAACTTTGCTACATTCGGATCCGAAGTGGATTCCTTCCGGAAGCTGGTCAATCGCGACTTCGGTCAGGACCGTGGATTTGAGCTCGACATCCAGAAACGGTTCAGCAATTATTTTGGGTTTAACATTAACTATACGCTGATGTGGGCAACCACGCGGTCGTCGAGTTTTGACCGCGGCATCGGTGCGCTGGGTGCACAGCAGTACCCGCAGCTCATGGAGGTGCCGTCGGATTGGGATCAGCGTCATACGATCAACGGCAACTTTCAGTTCGAGATTCCGGCAGGAAAAGGGTTCCGTATTTTTGGCTATATGTTCGATCGGGCCTCGTTGCACGTCTTCTGGCGGTATGGCAGCGGATTGCCCTTCACGGTTCATGAAGATGCAGATCCCGACGCCACGATAAACGCAGAACGTCTGCCGTTCTACAACAACGTGGATCTTCGATTCCGGAAAGACTTCAGCCTCATTGGCCGCTTATTCACGACCTTCTATGTGGAAGTCATGAATGTCTTCGATCGGAGGAATGTGACGTATCTGTCCGGCTCTCCACGGCACAGAACCCTCGAGTATAACGGGAAATCGTACCCCCATGGTAATATTTACGGTGACGGCAGCCTGGCGGATATGTTGCCAACACAGTTGAGTCCGCCCAGACAGGTTTACCTGGGATTCGGTTTCCGGTTTTGATTCGATCGATCGAACCGAATGTTGAGAATACGAAAACAACACTAAAATAGGAGTCAACCTATGAGTATGAAATGTTTGCAGCACATCGCATTGCTCCTTCTGGTTTGTTCCGTTTTCTTTGCCGGGGAGTTATCCGCCCAGTATGAAATGCGCAAGCGAGATTATAAGGTCCACAAGAACGGAAAGCTCTGGGTGGGTGTGACGAACTTCGGCCAGTTTGGTACGGACGCCGGGAGGGGGGCCGTCTGGCCGGGCTCGGATTTGCCCGGGCATGAGCCCCAATACATCAATCGCGGTGGCATGTTCTTCGGCGGCATCGTTCGCTCCGATGAAACGGTGGGCCCGCAACTGAACGACCCGGGAAGCCTCGACACCTTAGTTTCCGAGGGTCCGTCGGCCTGGAGTGTCGTCGACTTTATGGAAATGTTTCCCCATTACACCGATTCGAGGTCGGATATCTGCGCGCGGTCGACGATGACCACGAGTCCGTGTTATGATTCCCTTGCGGTATCCGAGGAAGACTTCGTCGCGGTGTACACGGACACGTTTCTTATCGTGAATGGGTATCAGTTTGCGCCTCCGAAGCATCAGCGCGCCCTGGGCATCGAGGTCATCGAGAGCAGCTACCAATTCTCACAATCTTTTGCCGAGGACATCGTCTTTTTCGACCTCTGCATCAAGAATATCGGCGAGAATGTAATACGGAACCTCTACACCGGTTTCTTTGCCGATAATGACATGGGCATTGCAGGCTCCGTGGATCAGACCGACGATGCCACGGGATTCATGGAGGTCAATTCGACGGGGGATGTCGTGAATACGTCGTGGTGTGTCGAGCCCGATGGAGACGAAGGGGCCATGGCAGGCGTCGTGGGTGTGCGGGTACTGCGGCCGACATCCCGCGAAGGCAGAGTGAGCTTCAACTGGTGGATGAGCGATACGGAAGTCAGCTCCAAGGATGATTGGGGTCCGGTGACGCCCAATGTCTATACGGGTGATCCCAACGAGGACGACCCCATCGGCAGCCCGGAGTATGATGTGGATAAGTACATCATCATGAGCAACGGATCCTTCGATGATCCCCAGTTCGATCCGGAAACACAGGAGTTCAATCCGAATATTCCCGCCGGAACGACGCCCAACGATAATTCCAGGTTCCTGATCTCGTTCGGACCGTTGGGTGCAAGCGAGGAGACGATTACCGATCCTAATGATCCGATGGTCGGCGAGACCGTTAAAATATTCGCCCCGGGCGATTCGATATTTTTTACCTATGCCGTCATCGGGGGCGAAGGCGATCCGGCCGTGTCCCAGTCCTTAGGCACATACGATCCTGCGTGCTTTGAGGATCTGGGCAGAAATGCCAACATGGCCGGTGTGATGTTCGACAATCCCGGCGTCGATACCGACGGCGATGGATACGCGGGTGATGATTTGGATGGAGACGGCGTCCTCGATACGGGAGACGGTGTGCCGGATTTTATAGGTCCCCCTCCACCGCCTTCTCCGCCTCTCACGCTGACTCCCGGGGACAGGATGATCACTTTAGATTGGTCTACAGCGGATCCGAATTCCCCCGGTTACGATCCCACCGATCCGACTCTGCCCCTGAATTTCAAGGATCCGTTTATCTCCGATGATCCCACGACTCCTGAGGATGAGAGCAAAGATTTTGAAGGATTTCGCGTTCTCAGGAGCACCACCGGTATTTTAGGGACTTTCGAAGTGGTGGCAGAGTTTGACCTGGCCGATAATGAGATTGGCATAAATACCGGCCTGGCGTTTCAATACGTCGATCATGTGCCCAACGGTTGGGAAAACTATTATGCTGTCGTTTCCTTCGACCGCGGTGCGCCTTCGTTCGGTATTGAAACACTGATATCGAGTCCGCTCTTCAATCTCACCAAAATGGCAGCCTCGCCGATATCATCGGAAACTTTTGGGGATAAACAGATATGGGTCGAGCCCAATCCGTATATCGAACGTGCTGGATTCGAAGATGCGGTCTATACGACCGATCAACAGATAGAAAACTTCCGAATTCTCGATTTTGTTAACGTGCCTTCCCCGTGCACCATTCGCATCTATACTGTGGATGGAGATCTGGTGGATACATTCGAGCACAACAATCCCAGTCGCTCCAGAGCACGGTGGCACATGCTGTCCAGAAACTCACGACCTGTCGCCAGCGGAATTTACATCTTTTCGGTGGAGGCAGGAAACGGAGACCAACAGATGGGCAGGTTCGTCATCATTAAATAAGGTGTAAAGGTTTTCATCTTTGAATCGAAAAAATAATCAGGAGTTTTCTATGAAACCAATAAAATCGCATGTACGGATCTGTATGGGTCTGCTGATTGTCGTGCTCTGTTTTCCTATGATGGTAATGGGGCAAGAAGACCCGCAGGGCCCAACGGTACTCGGCGGTGCCTCGAGAGCCGGGACTGCGGCTGCGCAGTTTCTCCAGATCGGTGTCAGCGCTCGAGCAGCAGGGATGGGGGATACCTACGTAGCCCTCGTCGATGATGCTGCGGGTGCCTACTACAATCCGGGTGTGTTGGCGTGGATTGGGCGAAAGCAGGCGCTATTCACGCACACAGACTTGCCTGCCGGTCTGGCTCACTATTTCGGGAGTTACGTGCAGCCCGTCGGTTCCATAGGTACTTTTGCCTTGAGTTTTCTGATGCTGACTACCGGTGATATTCCCGTGACTGTCGCCTATCAAGGACCTACGGGTGAAACATTCAGTGCGACGGAGATGGCCGTGGGCCTGAGTTATTCGCGAACCCTGACCCAATGGTTTGCCGTTGGAGGCACGGCCAAGTTTGTGGCACAAGATTTGGCAGGATTTGATTCGCGGACGTGGGCCTTCGATGTCGGTACGATTTTTAAGACGGGATGGCGTCAGTCACGCCTCGGTATGTCGGTGACGAATTTCGGTCCCGATATATCTTTCGGCGATGTAAGTAAAATCGGATTCGATAGTCAGCGGTTTCCGATGCCCCTCACATTCCGGTTCGGCGTTGCCGTCGATGTAATGCACACCGAGCAGAACAAGTTGTGGTTTGCCGCAGAGTTGCACCAGCCCAATGACAACCTGCGACATCAAAGTATCGGGCTCGAATACAGTTTTAATGATTTGATTTTCCTCCGTGGTGGTTGGAAGATCGATGAGGAAACTGAAGGGCTGGATAAGGGTGGCTTTGCCGAATCGTTTGCGTTCGGGGCGGGATTCAATCTGTCCATGAGTGGATTCAACGGCAAGGTCGATGTGTCATGGACGCAGATGAGTAATCTGGATGATTTGCTGCGTGTTTCGGTGATGTTGGGATTCTGATTCACAACATTATCGAATTGAAAGATCTTCGGGGCTGTCCAAAAAGCATGGTATGCTGTCATCGCTTCTCACGAAATTTCGGGATCGCAATGACAGGTAAATATGAACCGCTTTTTGGACGGCCCCGTTTTCATTATGCACGATCCGTATCTTTACAGAGGATGGTCATCCCGTGCGCACACCGCAATCCTAGCCCAGATCCGAGACTTGGGTAATATAAACTTAATATTAGGAATGAATCTGTTTTGATTTTCTACTCAAGAATTGGTATTTTAGACAAGTGACTTTATAATAAAATTCTGATTAATTAAACCATTGATGTCATTCAGGAGGGACGGATGAAGCTATTGAAAAGAATGTTAATTTTATTGATCACTATCACATTTATGATGATCTATTGCGGTAATCATCAGCAAGCTGACCTCGTTCTGCGCAATGGCAAGATCGCTACTGTCGATGAAGATTTCTCCATCAAAGAAGCAATCGCTGTTAGAGGAGACAAGATTGTCTTCGTCGGCAGCGATGAAAAAATCTCACCCTTCATCGGTCCGGATACCAGAGTCATCGAGTTGAACGGTAAGTTAACCCTTCCGGGCCTTATCGATGCCCATGCCCACATCCACAACCTGGGAGAAAAACTCATCAATCTCAGTATTTCTGATGTACAGAGTTACAAGGAAGTTGTCGACATCGTGTCCGAAAGAGTAAAAACTGCAAAACCGGGAGAATGGATCATCGGCGGCCGATGGGACCAGAACACATGGAAAGGTAAAAAATTCCCCATTCATGATCCTCTGAGTAAAGTCTCGCCCGATAATCCTGTCTTCCTGAGACGCGTCGATGGAAATTCGGCTTTTGTCAATAAAAAGGCCCTGGAAATTGCCGGTATCACACGAGACACACCTGAACCTTTCGGCGGAGCCATCATACGTAAAGAGAACGGTGAGCCTACAGGCGTCCTGATCAACAGGGCCATGAACCTGGTAAAAAAATACTTCCCCGCGGAGTCCGAAGAACTGTATCGACAAAAGGTGATCGCAGCATTGAACAACTGCCTGAGCGTCGGCCTCACCGGTGCGCATGAAGCAGGCATCAGTCCCCGGGAAATTGAGACCTATAAAGCACTCATCGATGACGATCAAATCCATGTACGGGTATATGCCATGCTGGGGGAGCAGGAAACACCGGTGCTCGAAATAGACGACTTAACCGGTTATTTTCGACGGCACAGGATCGAGAATTACGGTAATCATGCCCTTTCGGTTCGAAGCATCAAACTCTTCTTCGATGGTGCGCTGGGATCCCGTGGGGCTGCCTTTTTCGAACCCTACGAAGATGATCCAGGGAATAACGGACTGCTGCGAATCACACCCGAATACGTCACAAAAGTATCCAAAGCCGCCCTCGAGGCAGGTATGGGAGTGAACACCCATTGTATTGGAATTCGCGGAAACCGTCTCTGTCTGGATGCTTACGAAAGGGCATTTAAAGAAAATCCCAGGAAAGACCATCGATTCCGCATCGAACATGCTCAGATTGTTAGAGATGAAGATATCGCCAAATTCGCATCACTGGGCGTGATACCGGCCATGCAGCCGACCCACTGCACTTCGGATATGGGTTTTGTGGCAGAGCGCGTGGGAAAAGAGCGGGCCAAAGGCGCCTATGTCTGGCGGTCATTTTTGGATGCCGGATTGGTCATTCCCTGCGGATCGGACTTCCCTGTCGAGTCCAGTAATCCCATGCTGGGGATCTATGCCGCCGTTACTCGTCAGGATGCCCATGGAAATCCTCCAGGCGGCTGGTTCCCCCAACAGCGCATGACCATCGAGGAAGCCATCAAAGGCTTCACCATCTGGGCAGCCTATGCCGCCTTTCAGGAAGATATTCTCGGATCGATTGAAAAAGGAAAACTGGCCGATTTCACGGTTCTGGATAAGGACATATTAACGATTGATCCAAAGGAAATATTAACCACAAAAGCATTATATACCATTGTTGGAGGAAAAATACGATACAAGGTCAAATAAGTATGGAACCTTTATAAACATCCATTATTTCATGAAAATACTAGATTTCAATCTTTAAGTTTCTCTTTTTCTTTCTCTTCTCTTTTCTGTTGCTGCATGGGATTTCTGAATGTTCTTCTCCTGCTTTTAATTACTTTAAAATAGTTGGGTTTGTCCCTGGGCGGCCAGAAATTATTGTTCACATCAACATCGGCGGTCTCAAGGAAAGGATCCAAAACAACCTGTTTTATTTGCTTATCCGTGATAAAAACCTTGCTGACTTTATCATTCCTTCTCCTCCAGATTTCCGCCGGGATCCTCTTTACTTCTTTTGATCCGTCGGTATATTCAAATTCCAGAATGATGGGCATCACCATGCCTCCATTATTGGAAAAATCAATCTCGTAATAGTTATAACCACCGTTGACCAGCACTTTCTCCTCTTCAGAGAGTGAAGCGAGATATTTCTTGTATGTCTTGGTATCACGGTCGGTGACTTCAAACGGATGATATGTATCATAAAAATCGACCAGGGACTCATCCTTTTCGACAGCCGTTTGCGGGATTGCTTTTTTGTTGCGGATGTTACTGATGAACCGTTCTTTTTCGGAATACCGCTTTTCTCGCTGCAGGGACTTGTCAAACTCCGGTTCTTGCGTATTAATCTTGTACCACTTGACATCATCGATGGCCAGATCGACATGGTCTACTCCGAAGAACCATCCTCTCCAGAACCAGTCAAGATCTATGCCCGATGCGTCCTCCATCGTACGGAAAAAATCGGCAGGCATCGGGTGCTTGAACATCCATCGTCGGGCGTATTCCTTAAACGCAAAGTCGAACAGCTCACGTCCCATAATGGTTTCCCTGAGAATATTCAATCCGGCGGCCGTTTTGGCATAGGCATTGTTACCTAATTGGAAGACCGACTCGGAATTGGTCATAATGGGTGAGATAAAATTCTTATCACCCTTCATATAATCCGTTACCAGGTAGGCCGGTCCTTCCCTTTCCAGAAAAGTACGCTCCCATTCCTGCTCGGCGAGGTATTCCATGAACGTATTTAATCCTTCATCCATCCATGTCCACTGCCGCTCATCGGAATTGACAATCATGGGGAAATAATTATGTCCCACTTCATGGATAATCACACCGATGACACTGTATTTCAAATCCTCCGAATAAGTACTGTCGGGTTCGGGACGGCCGCCGTTGAATGAAATCATGGGGTATTCCATGCCGCCCCCTCTGCCGACCAGCACGGAGATGGCCTTGGGATAGGGGTAATCGAAAGTGAATTTGGAATAGACCCTCAGTGTATGAGCGACCGCCTTTGTCGAATACTGTCCCCAGAGGGGATTTCCCTCTTTGGGATAATAGGACATGGCCAGTACGGTTCGATTGCCAAACGTCACTCCCATGGCGTCCCAGATAAACTTCCGGGAACTGCAGAACGCAAAATCGCGTACATTGTCCGCCTTGAAAATCCAGGTTTTCTTTGTCATTGCCCGTGATTTTCCATTCTCTTTGGCTTCATCTTCGGTGACGATGAGGACGGTTTCAGAGAGAGATGTCTTGGCTTTCTGAAGCCTGGTCCGCTGTAAAGAAGTCAAAACACGGCCGCCGTTTTGTAAAACTCCGGTAGCGCCAACGACGTGGTCCGAAGGAACCGTTATGCGGACCATATAGTTGCCAAAGGGCACTGTAAATTCTCCGCTTCCAAGAAATTGTTTATGCTGCCAACCTTCCACCTCATTATAAACAGCCATGCGCGGAAAAAACTGGGCGATCGTATAGACAGAATTGCTATCCTTTTCAAAGTATTCATATCCCGACCGCCCACCTTGATTCGCCTTGTCATTGATGTTATACCACCACTTGATTTTGAAAGAATAGGATGACTTTGACCGTAATGGACGGTCAAGATCAACACGCATCATCGTATTCACGATCGTATAATGGAGATCAGTACCATTCCTGTCCTTGACCGTTTCGATCTTGAATCCGCCGTCAAAATCGTCATGAAGCCTCTTCAGTCCTCGAAAACTCATCTGGTTGGATAATTGTCCCGTCCGTGTCTTTTGACTGTCCGAATCCTTTGCCCTCATGTTCTGATCCAGTTGGACCCAGATATAGTTGAGTTGATCCGGAGAGTTATTCATATAGGTGATCGTTTCGGTTCCATAGATCCGCTGGTTGTCATCATCCAGCTCAATGCGGATATCATAATCGGCCTGCTGCTGCCAGTATTCGTGGCCCGGTGCTCCAGTAGCGGTTCGATAATTATTGGGGGTCGCCAGTTCCTGATATAATTGACGGAACTGGTTTTTATTCGTGTTCTTCTGAGCATTTAAAACCATGGAACCCATAATCAAAAATATTGAACTCGAAACGACCATGGATAGTATTTTCATGTTTTTCATATATTACCTCTCTACCGAAATGTAGTGTAGACACTGTTTCATTATTTAACCTATTTATAATATCAACCCTCAACCTTCGCTTTGAAGCTCGGAAGCAACCTTCTCCACATCTCTCCAGACACGCAGCAGATTACCGCCCCAGATCTTCTTGATTTCCTTTGCAGAATAACCTCGCCGTACCAATTCGATAGTTACATTCAGGGCTTCTCCATGGTTGTTAAAACCAGGAATACCGGCACCCCCGTCGAAATCGGTACCAATGCCGACATGATCTATGCCTGCCACTTTCATGGCGTGGTCGATATGGTTGACATAGTCTTGTATATTGGTCCCTGGAATGGTCTCTTCAATCTCTTCCACGCGTTTCCGGTATTCCTCAAACTTGGGTCTAAGTGCCTCCCGTTCCTCCTGAGTCATCCTCCGCATTTCCCTCCTGCTCGGAAAAGCCAATTCCTCTCGCAGAGCCCTCACCGCTTCACGATGCTCAGGTGTCTCTGCTTTCAGGAAACCGCCTAAGGCGACGATCTGGATGACACCGCCGTTCTTCGTGAGGGCCTTGAGTTGGTCATCCGTCAAATTTCGGTCCACAGGATTTAATGCGTAACAGCCCGAATGGGATGCAATAATGGGTGCCTTCGTGATCTCGATCAGATCCCAGAAGGACTTCTCGGAGATATGGGATACATCGCACATGATCCCCAACCGGTTCATTTCGGCAACCACCTTTTTCCCAAATTCGGAAATTCCATTGTGTAAAGGCTCTCTGGGACTCGACGAATCGCATATCTGGTTGTGTCTGCTGTGGCTCAACGTGATATATCGTGTTCCTAAATCGTAGTATTTTTTAATGAGCGACAAATCCTCCCCCACCGGGTAACCGTTTTCGATCCCGGTCATGATCGCCCGTTTTCCCGTCTTTACGATACGCTCAACATCGTCGGGCGAAGTGGCAAATTCACACCGATCGGGATACATCTCCTGGGTCAACCGATGAATCGCCTCGAATTTTTCCATGGCCACATCATGGGCCCACTTATACCCTTCGGCATCCAAGTTCTGACGCTGCCCTACATACACGGCCAGGAAAACCCCATCCATGCCCCCTCTTTCCATCTTCACCAGATCACACCGTAATCTGGGATTATCGATGCCCGGGTCCACTTCGGGTGTGGCGTAGTTCGTCGAGATGTCGACGTGCGTGTCCAGGGTGATAGCCTCCTCATGGATTTTCTTAGCCGTCTGGAGAATCCGGTCTTCGGTCATCTGTTGTGAGCATGAGAAAAAAACTGCTAACAGTACCACTAATAAACCGAATGTCATTTTTTTGCTAACCATTACGTTTTCCTCCTTCGTTTTTCAAGAGAATTCTTTCAGTGTAATCCGTGTAATCTGTGGTTATTCTTTTTCCTTCTCATCCCCCTTCTCAAAATGCGTCTCATACCAATCGATGATACGCTTCCACATATCGTGAAATTCCGCTTCATTCCCTGCACGGCCTGCTCCATGACCGGCATTGACATAGTCCACCCAGACACACTCCTTTCCCAATCGACGCAGGGCGTAATACATTTCACGCGTACTGGCCATGGGAACGTTCCAGTCGTCCTGACCCGTCAGAAGAAGATGCGGCGTTTTCACCCGGTCGGCGAACATCACTGCCGAATGGTTAATGTATTTCATCGGTTGTTCCCACAATGTGGCATCGATCCGGTCCTGGCCTACTTCGGCCGCTGCATAGTTACGTGTACCGATTCTAGGACTGTCTCCCAGGAAACTGATGATGTTGGTCTTTCCGGAAATGTTAATGGCAGCGGCAAACCGATCGGTCTGTGTGATGAGCAGTGACGTTGCATATCCTCCGTAACTCGTTCCATGAACACCGAGCTTCTTGGGATCGACGAGGCCCCGTTCGATGAGTTTATTGATCCCGGACGTAATTCCCTTGATCCAGGCTTCCCCTGGATAGCCTTTATTCAACTTCACAGAGGGACGAAATCCAAAAAATCCTGCGTTGGCAATGATATTCATATTGGTGTGGAATCCGTTGTTGAAAAAGGTTTCGTAGATCTCACAAACCAGGGGATATTTCTTGCCGGCTTCATAATCAACAGGATAATACAGAATTCCATTGAGTTCATTACCATCGGTGTCCAAATACTTAACCAGTTCGGTTTTTGTGATTTTTTTATCCATGATCCGGGGATTCAGATCGGTCAGCCGGATTTTCGACTCAAAATTTTGATCGGCTGCATACAGTTCACTTGGCAAGTTCCCGTCTGAATAGGTATAGACGAACTTCCTGCCGTCTTTAGACATTTGCCAGCTTGAATAGAGGCCTTCATCTTTCACAAGATCTTCTGATTGTCGTTCCTCCAAATCGAAGCGTATCAGGCCGCGTTCCCATTTGTCCTTGGCAGAATAGGTCATATAAAGAAATCTGCCGTCAGGACTCCAGTTGCTGACTCTTATGTTTGGCGCTTTATCTTCATCTTCAGGAAATGGGTAAACCAGATCAATATCACCCCTCTGATGATCGATCAGCCAGTAACCCTTCTTGGAACGTACCAGCAGCTTCCCTCCGTACGGGCTCCAGCGTTCCATAGAGAATTTTACTTTTGTTGTATCCCCTTCTTCTAACTCGATCTTGCCTTTCGTCAAATTGATGGGTTTTTCCTCAGAGATGGTCTGCATTAAGATATAACCCGAATCGGCCCAGGCAAACTTCGTGTTTTCCTCATTCCAGGAGAGGTTGAGTCGTTTCTCCTCCCGCTCGATCAATACTTTAGATTCTCCACGGGTTTTGAGATCCAACTTGAGGAGTTCGTACTCGGTACCGCCCTTACGTTTGTAATCGGTCTTGATGGAAAAATACTGAATGTATGAAAGGAAGGAACCGTCTTTCGACTGCCGTATATTACTATATCTACCCTCGGGCAGCAGTTCGGTTACATTCCGGCTCTTCAAATCCACCAGGGCGACCACTTGCAAGGAGGACATATTGCGAATCTCTTCCCATTTGAGAAGGGGTTTCTTGGAATCGTAGACGATAATGGGTCCTTCCGTGGCTTCCAGGAACATCTTATGGGATTTTTCGGCCCACTCCTTTTCCCTCAGACCCAACAACAAACCCTTGCCATCGGGTGTCCATCGGAGAAAGGAATTGGAGGAAATTTTTTTATCGGTCTTGAGTTTGACTTCCCTTATTTTTTTCCGATTACAATCGTACGTCTGGAGGGAATAGTCATCCCCTTTCAGCAAGAAGAAGGCGAGTACTTTGCAATCGGGCGACCAGGTCATGGCGTGTGCCTGAACATCCCTGTTGAACAGGTCGTGACTTTCCCCTGTCTCCGTATCAATCACGAGTATCTCTCCCAGCCTTGGACTGATATAGGTGGGATCCCCGAACCGTTTATGATTTACATTCAAACGACCTTTACGGGTACTGATAAAACAGGCAACATACCGTCCGTCTTCAGTGACACCCTGAATCCTCAACGATTTGACATTTAAAGCATCCTGAGAAGTAAATGGTGTCTGAGCGAAAAGAAGTGAAAGTTTAAAGATTAAAATGACTCCGATAAAGAACAATCTTGTAAAAATTTTATTTTTGATATCCGGGAATCCTCTATTTCGTTTTTCCACATCCAGCCTCGCTTTTAAAATGACATTCTTTTCATTTAACCCGATCTATTTATATTCATTTTTAATTATTAATTTATAATTAATTATACATCCCAATCGGTGCACCAGGGGGAGGAGAAAGGGGTTCAATCAGTTTCATCTCATCGGGATCATCCTGGAAACGTTCGATCTCAGAGATCGCATAGAGAAAATGGGCCTTTTGACTCTCATCTTTCGTCGATTTCAGACGTTTCTTCAACCATTCTTTCAACTCATCGAGTTTCAACCAGGCGATGGCACGAACCTGAGGAGAGGTTCGCTCATAAACCGCAGTCCCCATCAACCTCGCTAGAACAACACTATTAACGACTCGTTGAATCTCGGCATGCAAACCGGATTTCAAACGATGTTTCCAGGTACAGGAAATAAGTTCATCAATCACCTCGGAAAAACCGGGCAGTTCATCATATCTGGCATGATACTCGATTAACCGGGCGGCCCTCTCGGGGTATAGGAGACATTCGATTGTCGTGTTGGCAACGGTTTCTGCCGCACCCAGGGGATCGAACACAATACCTGTATTGCCCGGGAAGAGTTCACGGTGCTGTCCATATCCAGGGGCCCGGGGAGGAATCAGCTTCATCAACTCTTCGGGTATTTCTAAATTCTCAGGTTCAATCGTTTTGAGCAGAACACGTAAGGCCCTCCGCTGTTCTGCTCCGGGAACCATTGACGGATGTTCTTGGGCTCCCCCCCGGACGGTATGATTGTAGTACAGCCCACCCAGGACACTGGCCGCCGCATCAATCTGATACCGGTGAAACAGATAAACGGGCACAAGGACTTCTTCCAGTGTCGCGAGAGGCTCCCCGACACGGACTTTACTCTCTGAGAAATGATTCAATGCAATTTGTCTGACTTTCATCTTGTGCATCAGTTCATCCACTGGATTTGTCCCATTGTCCCAATCATTGGACAGGGGATGGGCTCCTCCGGCAGGAGCAGCATCCTGATTGGTGAGATAGAGTAGTCCGCTGGAAAAGGCCCGGTCCAGAACGGCTCTAAGCTCTTTTTCTTCATCCACTTCATGGGGGAAATCCCGATAACCGTATTCCACACAGACTTTGTCCCATTCTCCAACCCCTGTGTCATAGGCATCCGAAAGATCCAGAGTTCCGTCCTCCCCGATCTTGACGCGGGGATGGGGATAATCCATGACCGATGCCCTGTCATTGACACTCGAGGCGTAGTTGTGCCCCACACCCAGGGTATGACCGACCTCATGGCAGGATAACTGACGAATGCGCGCCAAAGCCATTTCTTTCATGACATCAGTCTCACCCTCGTTTCCCTGATAATCGCCGACCAGGCCGGTCGCAATGAGGTAATCCTGCCTGATCCGCTGGGAGCCCAGGGCCACATGGCCTTTGATGATCTCGCCCGTGCGTGGATCGACAACCGAACTACCGTAAGACCAACCCCGGGTGGCACGGTGAATCCAGTTGATCATATTGTAACGAATATCCATGGGATCCGCGCCCTCAGGTAGAACCCTGACCTGAAAGGCATTTCGATATCCGATCGCTTCGAAGGCCTCATTCCACCAACTGGCCCCTTCGACCAAAGCAGAGCGTACGGGTTCGGGTGTTGCATGGTCCACATAATAAACAATCGGCTCAACAGGTTCGCTGATCCTGGCATGGGGATCTTTCTTTTCCAATCGGTGTCGATTGATAAATCTTTTCTGCATCGGTTGATCAATGGGCGCGGCAAAATCCATATAACCACTCCTCCCGCTGAACATGGAACGGGGATCAAACATCCTGGGTTTATAATGATCGTCAGGGAGTTCGATGAAAGAATGGCGCTGCCGAATCGTGATCGATGTCGGATCCGGGGCCACCTGGCGTACATAGCTACCCGGATCACTGGCCGTAAATGTCAGGAGGACTTCAAATTCCGAATTCTTCGGAAAATTCTTCGTGTTGGGCAGGTAAACAGCCGATCTCGAATCATCCGGCTTGTAATTCCCCTGACGGGATCGTTCGAGTCTGCCAATAACTCCGTGGGCATCCCTGAGGAAAAAGGATGTGGCATCCACGAGAACACCGGTTTCCCTCGAGGCTTCTATCTTAAAACCCCAGATAACCGATTTCGCGAAACCATCCTCTACTGCCTTACGCTCGTCAGGATTTTCACTGAGAGCACGGAAGGCATAATTGGGCTGCACCATCAGTACCCTGGGACCCACGCGATGGAATTTAACGATCCGTGTCCTTCCCAATTGGCTGCGGTCCAATCCGATGTCATTGGATCCCAGACCGGCAGGCAGGGAATTGACATATAAAAATTCGAGATCCAGCTTATCGATTTCAAGCCAGATCTTACCCTCATTCGCGTCCCAATAGAATGTGAAATAGCCCTCAAATTTTTTCATCCCCGACGTTTTTTCACTGATCGACTCTGTGTACCCAAAAATATTGGGGACGACAATTGATAGACTAAGAAGAATAAAAGCGATTCGTTTCACGATGCACCTCCTTATATTGTTAGCTCTACATCAATTTACAAAAATTTAGTTATTAAAACATTGGCACAAATTGGCATGGTTCCTTTTACTCCTTTCACAAAAACCTGATTCCAGATCAGAGCCTGAATTCACAGGCAGTACGACAGATAGAATAGTAGGATCATTGACAAAAAGAAAGACATCACCTCGAAATGTCGGCACGAGGTTGACGTACCACTGGCCAAAGATGGCCTTTGATACGACCGAAAATGGGGATGGGCTTTTATCCTGAAATTTGAGGAATTTTTTCGTACAGCGAAAGACGATCAAAATGAACAATCCAATCCGCGTTAAAACCAGTAATCCCGCCCTATAGGATGCATAAGCGTTTTTAAAAATTGATCTTCCTCCATTCCGGACGGTGGCGTGTGAAACAATAGTTATATTCTACAATTTCGGAAGTCTCTTAAGAATAATAAACCATCGATTACCATTACTTATTAAACACTAAACAAAACCAAAAACCTTTATATAATTTTCAATCATTTGACTCTCAATATCCTCTAAATATAAACTTTTTGAAACAGATAAACAATGAAATTTTTGTCGGTGTGTGTTGATCTTATTAAAATGGTTTGGTTTTGCCATCGTCTTTTAAAACGAGGTTTGGAACAGCAGTGCGCCTATATGATGGTATCCGAACCTGCTATTCTCTTTCAACGGAACTCTATTTAAATGCTTACGTACAATTAATCGCCGACAATCTGAGCTTTGATGTCATTTTTCCGTTGACTTTTCCAATAAATACCTTATGTTTAAGAATTATGCAATTAGGAATTCTTCACATTGCCAGTCTAATCACCATTTTTCAATCAGTACTGCTGGCCTTTTTTCTATTAAATAGAAGAAAAGGAACATTTATATGTGAGAAAATTCTCGGCACTTTTTTATTTACATTTGCGATACTCATCTATTGTTCATTTGTAATGAGCACAACACTCGCTACCAATAAAATACATATCATATTGGCAACAATGGCTTATCAGTTTATTTTTTTAGTGGGTCCATTGTTCTATTTTTACATAAAATCATTATTATTCAGAGAATTCACTTTTACTTATAAAAATATTCTCCATTTTTTCCCATTCTTAACCTTACTGATATCAACGTTTATAATAATACAGTTATCAGGTCTTGGACTGCTCTACAGATCAATATTTTTTTACATCAATGGGTTTATATGTTTGCATATCTTATTCTATATCATCATTTCAATACAAATTATGAAAAACCATGGATTAATAATTAGTAACTTATCTTCCAATATAAAAAATCAAAGGTCATCCTGGATCATTTTTTTATTAGCCGGACTGATTTCAGTTTGGCTATTCAAACTTGGCATTTTTATCGGATGGGACTTATCTGGAATTTCACGATGGTGTCAGTATACGGCCACCACATTCTTTTTAACAACCTTTATCTTTATTAATCCGATCATGTATATTGCACTTAAAAAACCTGAATTATTTACACATAAAAATAAATATAATCAATCGGCCTTGAGTGGTTCAGGCAAACAGTCATACTTAAATCGTTTGTTGGCTTGCATGAAATTTGATAAACCACACTTGCAGCCGTCGATTTCATTACCCGAACTTGCCAAATTACTATCGATTCCAAAACACCATTTATCACAAGTGATCAATGAGTCATTCGACCTAAATTTTAATGACTTCATTAATAAATATCGTATTGATGAGGCACTGCTTTTATTACAAGACAGAGCAAACAATAATAGAACAATTTTAGAAATTGCTTATAGAGTGGGATTCAACTCTAAATCTACTTTTAATAGTGCCTTTAAAAAGCATACTGGACAAACACCAAAAGAATTTAAAAATAGTGGAAAAGTTCAAACCGAGTTCGCATCGTATCACCTCCATATTTGAAACTGAATAACAACCTAGTTTTTAAAAAAATTGGTGCTAAATTATCATTCCGGTCGAAAATTACAATTTTTTTGTTTTTATTAAGTAAATCGTTGGTTTAACAAAATGTTTTTGATTACAAAACGAGGAGAAAAAAGATGACAAAAAAAACCGTATTTACCATTTGTGCCAGTCTCATTCTATTCATGGCATTCCAAAGTCTTCAGGCACAGTTTCTGACATTACCACAGACAAGTCCAAAAGCATCTGTTATTCAGAGAATAGGAATCACCGATGTCAAAATTATCTATCATCGGCCTGGAGTAAAAGGGCGAAAAATCTGGGGAGAATTGGTCCCTTTTAATGAAGGGAAACCAAGGCCATGGCGAGCGGGAGCAAACGAGAATACAACTATCTCGTTTTGTCATGATGTCAAGATCGATGGACATGCTCTGCCGGCCGGAACCTATGGTTTTCACATCATCCCATCTGAAACGGATTGGATTTTGATTTTTAATAAAAATCACACATCATTCGGCAGCTACTTTTACAAACCCGACGAGGATGCCCTTCGAATCACAGTCACCCCTGCTGAGGCTCCATTTCAAGAGAGATTGCTATATGGCTTCGACGAACTCACTGACAACTCCGCAAATGCATTCCTGCACTGGGAGAAATTGAAAGTCAGTCTTAAACTCGAAGTGGATGTTCATGAAATAACCATTGCAAATATTGAAAATGAGCTTCGGGGAGGATTTGGATTTTTCTGGTGGGGATATAATAATGCTGCAGGATATTGCTTAAGCAGCGAAACCCATTATGATCAGGCGCTGGAATGGGTGGATCAATCCATCAGCATGGAAAAGAATTTCAGGAACCTGACAACCAAAGGACAACTGCTTGCTAAAAAAGGTGAAATAGCACAGGCAAAACAGGTATTGAAAGAAGCGTTAGACATGGCGCCGGAAAGAATGCAAAAGAGAATTCAACAAATGATTGACAAGCTGTAGCGAAGTTATGCCAAAACTGGTTGCTGGCTACTGGTTTCTGGCCACTGAAAGCTGATAACCGATAGCTGACAGCTGTCAGCCAGTGACTAGATACCAGAAGCCAGTAACCAGAAAACGGAAACTTTTTTGTCAGTTACAGGTTTAATAAAACATCCGATTCAACAATGATGATTTTTCATTTCATTGGTGAAATGAAAATTATCTGATACTCACCTCTAAAACAACAATTGGAACAAAGGAGAAAATCATGAAACGTCTTAGCATTATTGTGAGCCTTGTCCTTATCCTCTCTTTTCTCTTGACTTCTACAACATTCGCCCAAAGAAGTCAAGTCCGTCCAAGCCTGAAAGCCAGTGTCACACAAAGACTGGGGAAAGATACGGATATCACCATCGATTACAGCAGACCAGGCGTAAAAGGCAGAACAATTTGGGGTGATTTGGTGCCATACGGTTTGGCCCCCGGAAACAGCTACTCTGACAATAAACCTTTTCCCTGGCGGGCAGGCGCCAATGAGAACACGACCATCGAATTCAGCGGTGATAGCGGTGATGTCCACATTGAAGGAAACAAAATGGCTGCCGGCAAATATGGCATCCACATGATACCCTCAGAGAAAGACTGGATCATCATCTTCAGCAAGAATAATTCTTCATGGGGAAGCTATAAATACAACAAGGATGAAGACGCCCTCCGGGTAACGGTAACACCAGTAAAAGCACCCCATCAAGAATGGTTAATTTTCGGATTCGATGATTTGGCAGGAACATCGGCTGTAGCCTACCTACATTGGGAAAAACTCAAAGTACCCCTTAAAATCGAATTGGCCGAATAGAAAATGGGTTCGAATACAAGGCCCGAGTAAGTCTTCGTTTTCAAAGATCCATAGTCGTCCCGATGCCAAACATTGGCAAGTGTCATATTCTGGATGTTCATAATCCTTTGGGAAAAAGAATAGGTTTAGGAAAGTAGTATACACAAGTTTTCCTAAACCTCTATTTTAGTTAACCTGTAGAGGAGAGATATTTGAAGAAGGTTATTGCAACTGTTTTCTTTTTCGCCTTCCTGATCAACACGAATGCGATTGCACAAAGGATTGAAATCCCCAATACCGCAGAATTACAAATTGCCCTTGAAAAGCTCGATGTTCTTGGAAGTGTCCTCTATATTGCTGCTCATCCCGACGATGAAAACACCTCAGCCTTGGCTTATTTCTCAAAAGGCAGAAAATACCGCACGGCATACCTATCCCTCACCCGCGGCAGTGGCGGCCAAAACTTGATCGGTCCGGAAAAGGGAGCCGAAATCGGGATCATTCGGACACAAGAACTTTTAGCGGCCCGGCAGATCGACGGTGCCGAACAGTTTTTCACACGGGCCATCGATTTCGGTTACTCAAAGACGCACGAGGAAACTTTTGATTTTTGGGGAAAGGAGGAAATCTTAGCAGATATCGTCTGGGTAATCCGAAAATTCCGTCCCGACGTGATTATCACTCGCTTTCCTCCTGATCGATACGGAGGGCATGGCCACCATACAGCTTCTGCCTTGCTTATTAAAGATGCTTTTCAAGCTGGCGGTGATCCAAATAAATTTCCGGAGCAATTGAAATATGTGGAACCCTGGCAGGCCAAAAGATTATCTTGGAATAGCTGGCGGCCCAGTCAAGAAGAGATCCAAGATTTACAGAAAATCGATATCGGCGAATATAATCCGCTTTTGGGTAAATCCTACTCGGAGATGGCGGCTGAAAGCCGGTCCAAGCACAGGAGCCAGGGATTTGGTTCGTCGGGTCGACGGGGAACTCGGTACGATTATTTTAAACACCTCGACGGAGATCCTGCGAAAACGGATATGTTTGATGGGATTGACACATCATGGAAACGTATTCCCGGAGGTCGGAAGGTTGGCCAAATATTGGAAGAAACGATCGAATCTTTTAATCCTCATCTTCCTTCAAGATCAATATTAAAACTTCTTGAGGTCTATTCTGAGCTAAATAGACTCCGGGAAACGAATTGGGTTAAAATAAAAAAAGAGGAATGTCTGCGTGTCATTCAGTCTTGCGCCGGACTCTGGATGGAAGCTATTTCAGACGACTTTACCGCTGCTCCGGGAGATGAGATTCGAGTGAATACGACTATTGTGAATCGATCGGATTTTCCCTTCACACTTGAAAAAATAAGCTTTCCAGGCATTGCTCCGGTGGTCTTTGTAAATCACCCCCTCAAAAACAACGATCCCCATACCGTTGAGAAAACAATCCGGATCCCAAAAGATTATTCTATTTCACAACCCTATTGGTTAAGACACAATCCTCAAAAAGGTTTGTTTTCAGTCGAAAAACAGGACGTTTTGGGGTTGGCTGAAAACCCCCCATCCATCCGAGTCAGAATCAGTTTACGCACAAACGGGACTCTTTTGGAGTACGATAGTCCTCTTTTATTTCGATGGACTGATCGGGTCGATGGTGAACATTATCGGCCATTTGAAATCCTTCCAGTGGTCACAATCAATTTGGAAAATAAAGTGAGTATTTTTGCCGATGACACTCCAAAAGAAATAAGAGTAAAAATTAAGAGCCACTCTCAAAATATCAATGGCACGATCCGACTTAAAGGGAATGAAAAGTGGCAAATAACACCCGTAAGTTTTCCCCTGTCGATAGAGGGGAAATATGAAGAAAAGTCAGTCACATTTATCGTTTCACCACCACAGGTTCCGGACGAGACCGTCTTCATTCCCGAAGTGGAGATAAATGGGGGAAAAATCGATCGGGCTCTGGTGGAGATTTCCCATCCCCATATTAAAAGACAGGTCTATTTCCCCGAAAGCCGAATTAAAGTCGTAAAACTAAATGTCAAAAGGTTGGGAAGCAAACTGGGTTACATCATCGGTGCCGGCGATGAAGTTGCAGATGGTTTACGTCATCTCGGGTATGAAGTGATACTGCTGAATGACGCGATGCTGGAAAATAT
>Ga0114922_10000797_pt1 | contig 30323 bp, 25 predicted proteins | sample AartaG_FD_100975 | JGI IMG/M metagenome (GOLD analysis project Ga0114922, IMG submission 100975) | Deep subsurface microbial communities from Aarhus Bay to uncover new lineages of life (NeLLi) - Aarhus_00045 metaG | ecosystem: Environmental > Aquatic > Marine > Oceanic > Sediment | place... | reverse complement strand
CTTTGATGTATATTGCACACGCAGAAGAATGTAGCCCATTGCAGGACCAACCATATCAAGGACATAGCCAGACACGAAATCGGAAATCCTGATAAAACACGTAAGTATAGCCAAACTTCCTAATGTTATCAGAGCTGTTTTCCAAAATAGTATTACTCTTACATCAGTGACTTTCTTCATTGATTCTCTTCTTTTTTTTAATATTGTTTTGTGGTTTTATCGTTATTAGAAAACGAGTTTGCATGTCATCACGGACTCCGATGATGCGATGAAACAAGTTATACCAACCGTCCTGACTCCCGATTCGGTCAAGAATTTCTCGAAAAAGTGCCTTCGGCACAGCCACTTCGGTCATCTGGAACACCACATACCGCGAATGCCTGACCACCCTGGCGCCGATCTTGACCAGCTTGGCTCTCAGCATCCTCAGCGACCGTTTCTTCACCTACTTGGGCAATACCAGTTCATTCATTTCCCTTTTAAGGGATTCCATTTTGCACGTTATGGCACTGAACATCATGCATGCCACCGCGATTAAAATGACCCCCAGCGTAAGCAGAGCGGTCAATACCGTCTCGGCTCTTCCACTGCCAAATCGTGAATCTATGAAAGCAAATACCAACCAGACAGTGAGCAAGACAATTGCCAAGGCGATTGGTTTTCTATGCGTCCAATGTGATTTCATTTTACTTCTCTCCTATAAGGGCGACAGGCTTTCACCGGGTAAATTTGTCAACTGAGTCTATCTTCATTGACTCGACATCGCCCTGGTTATCCAGTTCGAAGAAGATTGTATTTTTATTAAATTCATCAATCCACCTTCCTTTTTCATTCGGAAGCTGAAGCTTAATGACCTTTTTTGCAAGCGGGTCGTCCACTGCCAGGCTGCCATCTTTATAAAGTACCGTAAACTCGGCCTGCAGGGCAGCAAGTGAATACTTGCCGAGATAAGGCCTGAATTTTTCGGGGACATTATTATTTACTTTTTCGGGCCCTGATTTCCTCGGCAGAGGGATAATTTGATGCAACTGCATTTCCACGACTTTGCCAAAGCCGAGATATTTTCTCTTAAACGTGAAATACAACTGGTTCGACAGTTTACAATACCATAAGCCGTTTTCGTCGGCGTCATTCAGTGCCAGGACCACTTTTCCCGGGATATCAACGGCCAGGCCTCCACCCTGAACAAATACCTTTAATACGGTTTTAGTAGAGGGATTGGTATATTCACCTACGTAGGCCTAGTACATCCGGGACGCAGGTTCTTCTGCCTGCCCCATTTTCATTGAGCCGGCCTTAAAATCGAGCACTTCCATTTTTTTGGGATTAAGGGCGGTAACCATGGATTGATATTCACCGATGCGGATGTGGCCGGAATCGACATAATCAATTTCATTGGCGGTGGCATCGACGGTTATCCATCCCGCCCTGCCCATATATATTTCACTCCAGCCATGCTGCCCGAAGGCCCCGCCGTAATTGGGGACATACATACATCCCCAGACAACACGTGCCGGTATTCCCACCGACCGGCAAAAGGCGGCCAGAAGGATTGAGTGTGCCCCGCATTCCCCGGCTTTGAGGTCGTAGGTTTTGCGTGCGGTCATTCCGCCGGGAATCGCATAACCAATATTCTCGGCGACCCATTTGCTCAGGTGGCAGGCGGCCTCCCAGGAATCCTTAGAGCCTTTTGTTATTTCCTGCGCCTTTTTGATAAGCACGGGGTCATCCGATTCGATGAATTCATCCGCTTCGAGATACTTTTTCACATCTTCATCTTTGCTGAAATCCGCGGGAAAGGCGGGGGTATCCGAGCCGTCATACCGCTTATGCTCAATCTCAAAGACTCCTTCGATAAGATTGTCTTTTATGGTGCCTGTGAAACGCTGGCCTGGTACGTTAAGACCTTCCTCAGTTACCCACAATCCTGAAGGTTCAACGGTTGCTTTGACCTTCATATATGATATGGCCTGGATATCGGCGATTGTCACATCGACTTTGGCAAATAGGGTATCGTCCACGTCCGCCATCTTGATTCTGTTGACGACCGAGGGGTCGGCCAGATAGCTCATCCTGTTATTTGAAACGGTTGTCTTGAGCAGATACCCGTTTTCAACATCGAGCCACATTTTCACTTTCAAGCCGGTTTTGTTGTTCAGTTTATCGAGGATGACGGCGTTATAGTTTTTCCCGGCAAGCTGGAGCTTTTCAGTTCCAGCTTTGGTATATGTCGCTTTCTGAACCTCGTTTTCTCTGACCTCATAGATTTCATAAGTTGCCTTGTCCATCTTGCGCTCTACGAAATCTCTTTTAAGATGGGGAAAGAACAGCGTATTTTCAAAGATAACATCCGGGGGCAGTTCGATAGCTGTCTCTCTATTGCCCGGTGTCGAGGTAAAGCGGGCGGTATTGCCTTCAATGTGGATAACGGAAGCTAATTGTGTCGGCCCCTGCTTAATCTCGCTGTCGTGATAGCTGAATTTTCCGGTTGCCGGGTCGATATGATACGTAAGTTTAACTTCCGTATTGAATTCGCTGCCGAGTGCGGACAGCATTGCGAAGACTTTTTGTTTCAACAGAGTCATGTCTTTGCCGTCTTTTACCACAGGTGAAACGCTGACCTCCGAGTATCCGCACAGGACGCCATTTATCTCAATGCCATAGTACAGTGTCTTCGGTTCGAGCTGGGCAGCTTCGGTCTTCAGGCTGACCGAGAATACCAGGGTCAAGATTGCAAGTGCGCACATTAGAAACTGCTTTTTTGAGTCTTTCATTTCAATCTCCTTTTTTCATTTGGTTCTCTACTTTAATATAATACGGTTAACAGACAATTTTCTTCAATCTTTTTTGCCTAATAGCTGTCGCCCGTAAGCTTCCAGAGAACCGATGCCAGAAATCCGCCATATTTCGTCCGCAACTGCCTGAAGAGCTCGGCCCGCTTCAAATGACTCATATTCAATGCTCTAATCTTCGGTAAACCTGAGAATTTCCAGTTTCTACACAATAATAACTGCGGTGAGTTGATTTTGTGTAAAAATTTTTTTGAAAAGGACGGGGCTTTAGGGATTTTGGCCTTTATACAATCGGAAAACATCTTTAATTTTCTGTCGTCGGCTGTGGGGCGGCTGATTTTGCATAGGCAGGGTTTCGGAGCTTCAATATGACGAAAAGGCCAAACAGACCTGAAAATAGATATCCCAGTGGTGTAAACTTAAGAATGACATCTGTGCCGAAATGTTCGGCGGCGGGCAACAGGACCATAAAAACAATATTGGCCAGCGCCCAGGTACCGCCGACCATAAAGCCCATTCGCTGTCCGAGGCTCAGCCCTGCGGCGTGTCTGGATAGGGTAATCATCAATATGTAAGCGGCGATTGCGCAGAAGCCGGCGCCAAACAGCAACCATATAGCCGATCTGTTATTTATGAATATCAGGTAAATAACTATGAAAGGAATTACGAGGAAAAGTGCGACGATTGAGCATTTCAGCTCGTCCTTTTTGCGGGCGATATTTGCCCAGACAAATGAGCCAACCGCACCTCCCAGACCAAACATCGTGGCGGAAAAACCACCGAAGGTAAGCTCGAAACCAAGCTCGTTTAGCACTGTCGGTAAAAGGTTTGCAAGAACAGTCGTAGAGACTGCCGCGGGCATTGCCATAGTCATTATCAGCCAGAAAGGCAAACTGTTCTGCGGCGCTCCATCTTTATTTCTATTGCTCGATTTATGCTCGACCGCCAGGCGGACTTTCAGCAATATGACCAATACAATACCAATAACCGGACAGAGGACCAAAGGATACAAACCCTGCAGACCAAATCGAGAAACAAGATAGGCGGAAACCGCGCCGCCGCTCGCGTAGCCTAAAAAGCCGCCCGCCATAAATACGGCGGTGCTGACCGCGTGGGGAAGGCGTTTAAGCCGGTGCACCGCCCGCAGGCCTTCCAGGTGCACTATCGCAATTCCGCAGCCGCTGACGACTGCCAGCAAGATTATTAGAGAAAAGGCGCTGCTGTCTCTGGGCAGGGTGCCCAGCAGGCAGATACTGACGGCTAAAATAAGTCCGATATGTAAAAACAACGGCTTGCGCTTGTCGGCACGCATATGGCCGATGAACGGCTGAATGCCGTTGCTTATCATAAGCAACACAGCCAAAATAATGCCGCCCAGCGACAGGTTTAATGAAAATTCGTCCCGGATTGCCGGAAGAATGGCAGGTAGCATACTGGCGAACATATCGACAAGGAAATGAACACCCGCAAGCGCCAACAACTGCATCCAGTAAAATTTGGTGATTCTGCTATTCAAGTCTCAACTAATTGGCGCCTCAAACTTTTTGCCGGTCAGGCACTCGTATGCCTCGATGTATTTTTCGCTGGTTTTGGCCCTGATGTCATCGGGCAGCTCCACGCCCGTGCCCGATTTGTCAAAGTTTATGCTCTCAAGGTAATTGCGAACAAACTGCTTGTCGAAACTCTCCTGGTCTCTGCCGGCCTGGTATTTGTCGGCGGGCCAGAAGCGCGAAGAATCCGGCGTCAGAACTTCGTCAATCAAAATGATCCTGCCATCAACGCGGCCCCACTCGAATTTGGTGTCGGCCAGGATTATACCTTTGCTCTGGGCATACTTGCCGGCCTTTGTGAAAATCTCCGTGCTCTTGTCCCGGACGTAGCTTGCCGCTTCTTCGCCTATAATATCCACACATTGCTCGAAGCTGATATTCTCATCGTGTGTCCCCCTTTCGGCCTTGGTGGCCGGCGTAAATATAAATTCCGGCAGCTTCTGGCATTGTTTCAGGCCGGGCGGCAGCTTCCGGCCGCAGACCGTTCCGCTTTCCTTGTACTCCTTCCAGCCGGAGCCTGCCAGATATCCGCGCACGACACATTCGACCGGCAGGACTTCACCTTTCCTGACAAGCATACTCCGACCAGTCAACTGCTCCGGATGGTCACAAAACGGCTCAGGGAAATCCGCCACATCGTCGCTAATCAAATGGTGCTCGACGTCCCGGCTTAGAAAATCAAACCAGAACCGTGAAATTCGAGTCAGAACAATTCCTTTATATGGTATGCCGTTGGCCATAACCACATCAAAAGCGCTCAGCCTGTCGGTTGCGACTATCAGCAGCTTGTCGCCCAGGTCATATATATCACGAACCTTGCCTCGCGCCGGCTGTCTGCTGGCTATATTCGTCTGTAAAATCGTATCCATAGTAATTTCTTCCATTATAAAGTTCTCCCAACCTTATCTGATTCCACCCTCCTAAGCATTTGGGGCGGGACTTAAGTTTCTTCCATATTATTTATTTTTCACCATAGCCGAGTACTAAACGATAGCCAATTTTAGCCCCTGTTCAAGTAATTGCACGCACTTTTTCTATTTTCACAGGTCTCTGAAACTATGAAAATAACGCAAAACATAAAATTTTTTGAGATTTTTAAATTTTTTACTTGAACAATAATGGGCATATGCTCATAATATATATAATTGGTAGTTTGGTGCTGTCAGGATTAAATCACAATGAATTTATAGAAAGGAGCTGACATTATGCCACGAGGAGATGGAACAGGTCCCGCGGGGATGGGACCAATGACAGGTAGAGCTGCGGGATATTGTGCCGGCTATCCGGTGCCCGGCTATATGAATCCGGCCGAAGGTCGAGGTTTCTGGGGCAGGGGCAGAGGCGGCGGCTGGGGCCGAGGCCGAGGTTTCGGACGAGGCTTTGTTTGGGCCGGAGCTGAATATGGTTATCCGATATGGGGCGGTGTCGCCGACCCGAATGTTGCTTATGCCGGGTCGTTTGCGCCGGCTGTGACATCGGAGCAGGAACTTGACGGCCTGAAACAACAAGCTGAGTATTTCCAAAATGCGCTCGGCGAAATCAACAAGCGCATCGAGCAGCTCGAAGCAAAAAGTAAAAAATAATTAGTTGCTGTCCTGGAATAAGAAAGGTGCATTATGAAGATTGCAGTTACTGCATTAGGAGAAACTTTAAGTTCTGAGGTTGACCCGCGATTCGGAAGAGCAGCATATTTCATTATCGTTGACACTAAAACTATGGAGTTTGCCGCAAAGGAAAATGAAAATCTTGCTGCAGCCGGTGGGGCCGGTATCAGTTCGGGTAAGGTTGTAATCGATGCCGGTGCTGAAGCTGTACTGACGGGTAATTGCGGGCCAAACGCCCAGCGTACTCTAACTGCTGCCGGTGTAAAACTATATACCGGCGTAACGGGGACGGTCGCAGAAGCAGTTGAGCTTTTCAAAGGCGGCAATCTTACCGAGAGTACCGAGCCAAATGTTCAATCGCACTTTGGTATGAATAAATAAGACGCCGGATGGACTTGTTATTGCAATAGCCAGCGGCAAAGGCGGCGTCGGTAAAAGCAGTATTGCCATTAACCCAGCGGTCCGGCTCGCGCCTGTGATTCGGATAAGCCGTTTATCGATTTCGACGGCCAAAATCCCACAGCAGGAGCCATCAGCTCAGCGTTTGAAATGTTGCTCGGACTAAGTAAACAAGTCGAGGAAGAGAAAGCATTGAGTGATATGTCGCAAAATGGAAACCCAATTAATAAGGAGGAACAGAATAAAATGAGGATAGCAATTCCAGTTACAGCCGGTAGATTATCAGCGCACTTCGGTCATTGTGAGCAGTTTGCCATTATTGACGTTGACAGCGGTAGTAAGAATATCCAGAGTGAACTACTGGTAACAGCCCCGGCCCACGAATCCGGTGTTTTACCTAAATGGCTCGCGGAAATGAATGTCGAGATGATAATTGCCGGCGGGATGGGCCAAAGGGCGCAACAATTATTCGCGCAGAACAATATCGAGGTTACAGTCGGGGCGCCGGGCGATGAACCGCGCAATGTGGTATTGCAATACCTTGCCGGTCAGTTACAATGCGGGCAAAACATTTGTGACCATTAAGCCGTTACAGGAACATTTGATATGCCGAGACCGAGACATTGCAGACGTGTTGCGCACCTTCCGCAGAGCAACTATTATAAGCCCAGGGGAATACCCCTTTCCATTTTACAGCAGATTACCCTGACTGTTGATGAGCTTGAATCGGTCCGTCTGGCTGACCTCGAAGGTTTGTATCAGGAAGATGCCGCAAAAAAAATGAATGTATCCAGACAGACCTTCGGCAGGATTCTCGAATCCGCACACAGGAAAATAGCCGATGCTTTGACCAATGGAAAGGCGTTGTTAATCGAGGGCGGTCCCATTGAACTGGCTGAGCCTGCTGCTCATATCAGACCGCCGCACCGCTTCCGCCACGGGCACGGCGGGCATGGGCATGGACGAGGACGATGCAGAAAAGGAACAGCAGGGCAATAGATTTTATAATTAACGAGTCGGCATTATCGAGCACTGGTTTCTCAATCCTGCCCAAGGAGGCGGAGTATAACTTAGCTTGTTAATCTGGAGTCAACATATCCAAATATCTTTTCTTTGACCTTTTCGATGTCCTTGTTGTCGGGCAAAAAGCTGAGTAGCTTTTCGAGAAATTTACGCTGCTTGATTCGTTTCAACGTGGGTATGAAATTTACATCGTAAATCCATCCAAGGAAACAAAGCTTTAGGTCATTTAACGTCCGCAGCCGTCTGTAATCTATACACCGACCACACAGAAGCTCCTCAACCACTTCAGCCGAGTACCCCGGCTCGTCCGGAAGCTCCAGGTCCAGCTTGAACTCTTGCGGATTGTCCCTGTATTGCTCGTAGTATTCCGTTACCACATATAGCGCATCTATCTTATCGGCATCGCGTATCAATTTCGAGAGCAGCAGGCATGGGCCATCCAAATCGCCCGGCAGCTCTTTGCGTCCGTGGTATTCAATCGCTTTTTCGATTAATTGTTTTTCCTGCCTGTCAATCCCATCAAGCACTTCTGTCCGCTGTAAAATTTCCAGCCCTAACCGGCAGTGGTCCACACTTCTGGCGTCGCTATAGGTGCGGTATTTGATAAACTGCTCGAACCGTCCAATGTCGTGAAAAAGCGCTATCGTCTCACTCAGCCGCTTCTGATTTTCCTCAAGGCCCAGCTCGCCGGCCAGATAAAGCATCTCCCGGCAGGTCCGGCGACTGTGCTTTTCTTTGAGCTTCAAATTGGCATTTACGACTTCATCATCGTTGTAAAAGCCCGCTACATATTCACCGAACCATACCCTGAATTTGTCTAACTGCGTTTGCTCCACAATGTCCTGACTTTTAATAAAAATTCATTTTGTATATTCCAAAATAGCCTGCGTGAAGTATAATACAGCCTAAATCGATAATAGTCAAAAGGAGTAAAATAATATGCCAACGGTAAAAGATGTGATTGTCAAAAAGCCGTCCGAACAACAGGCGGCGGCCTGCAAGGCCTGGCCTACCTGGAAGTGCGAGCCCAGCACCTTCGACTGGGCATATACGGAAAAAGAAACCTGCCTTCTGCTCGAAGGCGAAGTAACAGTTACAGACGGCAAAGATTCGGTAAGCTTCGGCCCCGGCGACCTCGTGGTTTTCCCCGTGGACCTCGAGTGCACTTGGCAGGTTACCAAACCCGTAAAAAAACACTACAACTTCGGCTAATAAAAACACTTAATCCGGCGTATCACGGGAGTTTTGCTAAACCTTAAATTCCTCAGGCTGGAAGTTGAGCTTCCGCGCGGCTTCGACCGCTTCGTTGACTTTAAGTACCGTCACAGCTGTTTCATATCCGATTTCAGTAGGGCAGTTGAGCTTTGCCTTGCCGCGAATCGCATCGAAGAAGTTCTCCAGGTGCGGCTGATGAACCGGCTTGTTCATTTTAACCAGCATATCATACCTCGGAGGCGGCGGGGATGGCGGCCTAACTTCGCCGACCGCATCTTCACTTTCGGGCTGGTCTAAGCCCTCGGCCTTCTTTAAGTAACCTTTCTTTACCCACTTGTCCCATTTCGTCTCCAGCACCCACTTCTCGCGATAAACACCGCAGCGCGAGGCAGGATGCTCGGTGATTATCAGCGTTCCCTCAGTACCCATAAAGCTTTCAAAATATCCGTTGCTGCTGTTGGCACTTATTGTTTGGTAGAAGGCGGTAACCGGTCCCTGTGCGGTTTCGTATTCGTAAACAGCCATTACGGTGTCGTACCATTCGTGGGTCTTTTTATCGTAATAGTTGGTACGCCCGCTGGCCATGACTGATTTGGGATTCGCTTCAAGGAACCAGTTGTAAACATCTATTTGGTGTGAGCCGAGGTCCACAATTGGACCGCCTCCAAGTCCCTTGTACCACCGCCAGTTTTTGAACTGGTGCATCGACTTATAACCATATTTTTCGAGGATTGCCTGGTCGATAGCGGTTTTCTTCGGCCAGCCCAGAGGCCCACGCACCGACCGGTTCCACTGGCCGGTGACCGCTGTAATCTGTCCCAACAGCTTCGCTTCTTTTAGAAGTTTTTCGTAGCAGAATATATACCGCGGATTGCTCCGGCGCTGATGGCCAATCTGCAGCAGCTTGCCGGTTTGGTTTGCGGCCTGTACCATCCTTCGGGCCCCTTTGAGAGTATTGGACATCTCTTTTTCGCAATAAACATGCAGACCGGCTTTAAGGCAATCAACAGTATGCTCAGCATGCCAGAAATCAGGCGTGGCTATTATGACGGCATCAAGGTTCTTTTCCTTATCGAGCATTTCCTTGTAGTCCACATAGGTATTGTGCTCGTACTTATAGGCCTTGAGTATGCGAGAGACACGTTTTTGATTGTATGCCGTCCAGATGTCGCAGACAGCCTTAAAGCGAACGCCGGGTATTTTCAGGCAGGTGCTCGCCAAGACCCATCCCTGGGTTCCGGCGCCGAGCAGGGCCACGTTTATATCATCCGGTTTTTTGCCGTTGTCGGTTTGTCCGGAGACCATCGGCGAAAGTGCCAGGCCCGCCCCCGCCGCTGCAGCCGAATGCAAAAAACTACGTCTGTCTATTCTCTCTTTTGTTTTTTGATTATTCATTTTTCGTCCCTTTCAATCCTGCAAACCAAAACGGCCTGCTCTTACCGCGACATAAACAGGCCTTTGTTTTGTTTCAGTACTGCGTTCATAAAAAGCTCACTATTTATCAAGACGTTCTTCATGAGGTTTTTGGTATAAGGAAAATATTTTTTCCCGGCCTGACTTTTATGACCTTACCCATCGCCCCCAATGCAATGTGATTATGCCGGTACGAGCACAGCTAAACGATGTGGGTAAATTGCATTTTGCCCCCTCCGCGTTTCCTAACAGCCCTGATTACCGAACCGACCTTACTTCTGCTTAATGCTTTTCAACCCCAACCTGTACATCAGCTTTAGCGGCCGGATAAAGCACAAGCGTTTTTTTTGCCCCCTCCTTCAGTTTCCATCCTTTTTCCAAATAAAGCGTTTCCAGTAAGTCCCAAACGGACATCTCTCTTTCGCTCAGTTTCAGCTTTTCATTCTGAATTGAGGCCTCGGCAATGATACGCGGGTTGGAGCCGGTTTTTGCGCTTATAAGCTCACAAAGATCAGAAACGCTGTAGCTTCCGGCTTCAGGTTTGACCTTGCGGTCAAAAGTCCAGAGGCCGACTTTGGCATGTTCGCCCAACTGTATCACAGGAATCTCAACTGTCACTTCACGGCCGCTGAGGACTTTCATCCTGACCGCGTTCATGAAATAAACAGGGCCGGCGAAAACACTGTAACTGCCCGGCGGAAGGTTTTTAATCGTTAAAACATCTCCATCTACAACCACATTGTAGTAGAGAGCGTTTTTCTGCAAACGCCCTAACCGATGGTCTTCTGGGCCGTGTGCTTTTCCGTCGTTCCATAAAAGAAGACCCACATTTCGGCTGACAACCACAAATGGCGGTATATTCGGCTTCTTAACAGGGTCATCCGGCATCTTGATTGTTATACTCGTTCGATAATTTGCCGGCTTTATCGCGACTTCCTTCATCTGTCCGGTTTCTATCTTAAGGTTTGCAATACCACCATAGTAAGTTATATTGGAGGTGTCCAGCGGTAACCTTACCATTCCGGCCGGCGGCGGAGTATAGTTATCAGTTATCGTGAATTTTATCACATCGATTGAGTATTCGCCGCTGTCCAGCTCCGTAAAAGAAAACCCTGTCGTACCCGACAACGATTTCTTGTCGGGCTTCATTTTCGGCTTAGGCAATTCAATCCAAATACTGGATGCAAATGATGACAAATGCCTGTCTCGCCCCGGCGGAATAAAGTGACGTCTATCTAACGCTTCAAGGCGGATAAGCCAAAATCCTTCGAGGGGTTTACCGTTAGAATCCACGACCGTCACATTAATCTTTGCCGCCGGTCTTAGACTGACCTTTATTTCAGGTTCCGGACCGCCCCGCTGAACAGCCACTTTCATATCGTGGCGGACGAATTCAGGATGTGTTACTACAAGCGGATGGTCGTCTCTGAAAGCAACTCCTTCCAGAACGAACCGGCCTTCTTCATCCGTTTGCGCCTTGGCATGGAGACCTTGTTGACGATGTCTGCTGTAATTGGACCCACCTGAATCACCAAAATCGCCAACGCCCACATAGGCACCGGCAATCGGTTCACCAGTGACAGAGTTCACCACAACTCCGTAAACCCGCCCGCGCATTTCCGGCAACTTTTCAACTGCCTGCTTGCTGCTTTTTGATTCTGAGGATTTGTCGCTTCGCTCAACCTCGGCCCGCACATCGGGTTTCCCGGTATGGCGCCGACTTTGGGTAAAGATCTCTTCTATGGTTCTCTCTTCCGGCGCATCATCGAACAACTTTATCAGCCAACCATCCGGGCTCTTTTCCAAGTAATACCACATCAAGCGATCCCTGTTGGCTTTTCCAACGGCAACAGCTTCGTTACCTCGTATGTGCACGCTTATGATTTTAGATATGTCGATCCCACGGGACAGCAATTGCTTTCGCTCCTTGTTGAATCTCCTTAAGGTCTCCTCCAGTGCACTGTGCTTTTTGAGCATATCTACTTGGCTCAGTTGTCGTACCCTGCCAAAATCATCCGCCTCCACCGCAATCCAGAACTTATCTATGACCGTTCTTATCCGTTCCTCGATACCAGCCTCTGCTCCCGTCATTTCAGCCTCAACCTGCACATCGGTTTTCTGGTCGGGCTGATGCGAAGCTGCTTTGAGGTCAATCCATTTGGGGTCTGCATCATCTGATCCTTCGCTACCACCAAGACGTGCGTGATTGCCGTTAGGGCCGATGTCGTACACTACTTGACCTCCTGGACGATTAAAGTTCCAACAGGCCACGAGGCCGGGTTCGTCGCCGTTAAGTGGTTTGTTGTTGTATTGTGCTATCTGGTCACAAGAACCGATACCATCCCAGATACGAATCTCCGCGATCTGGCCTTTGAAAGGGAACCCACCCTGCAATATATTCTGTCCGATCATAAGCGGCTGGTTCGGTATAGGTATATAGCTTTCTCGGGTGCAGCTCGTAGAGACATAAAGCCAGCCTGGTTGTGCCGGTTGCAGTCTGTCTCCAAAGAAGCCATCGACCTGGTACATTTGCCCCCTTTCGTTTCCCAGATAGAGGCTTGCCGAGCATTTCCAGTCCGGTTGTGACGACGGTCCTACGAACATCATAAAACCTCCGGCTTGTATTCTTTTTTCTTGAGAGAATAATCTTTTGCCCTTGTGTAGCAGACTAAGGAAGGGCCACAGCTTTTCAGAAGCTTTCTCATTAGGAAGCTCAGAGAAATCGGGCTTGAGCCACATTTCGATGGTGAACGGAGATTTCAGCGTTAATGTCGAATTGTCCGGGACATGCAAGTAGTCGTCAACACCGTCGAAGGAAAGGGCATGCTTGCCGACCGGCCCTACAGTCGAGCGGGCAAGCATCTGGTCATCGATTTCACTGCCGGGTGCTTCGTCTATTGTTCTGCCGGTGGTGGGTAGATCCGTGACAGTTACCCAGGCTGGGTCGGTGTCGTCGGTATCTATAGTCCTGCCTAAGCGGGCGTGATTGCGGTTTGCGCTGATGTCATAAGCGATTTGACCTCCAGACTGCTCGAAGGTCCAGCAAGCCACAAGGTCTGGTTCATCACCGATAAGTGGTTTGTTCCTATACTCTGAAATCTGGTCACGAGAGCGGACACCGGCCCAGATGCGAATTTCACCTATCTGGCCTGCAAACGGTTGCTCGGAAGTGAGAAACCTGCCGATCACCAAGGGATGGGTGTGGCCAGGCGTGTAGTTGTCGGGGCGAAAGACGTGATAGAGATGCATCCAGTCGTCAAAGTCTCTCCTATCGTAAGGTTTGGTATAGACTCTACCGGCATTGTAGTCAACCATCAGTAAATTGGGGTCATCGCCGAAGCGGTGCAGTGTAATCCCAAAGCCTCGCATCTCGACCTTGCCCCTGCCGAAGATCCAGTCCTTGCCAATGCAGCCCTTGCCAATCAAGCCCCAGCTTGCCCTGTTCTCAAGCTCCTTTTTGGGAAACTCCGGCTTGATCCACAACTCGACGGTAAACGGAGCTTTCATCGACTGGCTTCGAATATGAGGCACGTCCAGATAGTCGTTTTGGCCATCAAAGTGCAGAGCGCCTCGACCCGGCGGACCTGAGGTTGCTTGCGCAGCTATTTTTCCATTGACATGAGGTTCGTAGGGCTTGACCAACGGCAGCGACGCTTTTCGCTCCAGGTTCAGAGGAAACCGCTGGAGCCGAAATTCTTTTATTTGGTTGTGGTGATACGGCATATTAAAGCTAAATTTTTCCCCCAGCTGGTCTCCAAACACAAAGGTTTTATAGCCGGCTGGTTCGACAACTCTACCATCTGATCTTACCAAGATGAATCGATATTGCTGGTTCTTGGTTTTTTCCCTGTCCCGAAGTAATGAAATGAAAGTTTTTCCTTCTGCATCCTGCCCTATTGAAGCCACAGTTATATGTTCTGCCAATGAAATAGTGTCGTTGAAATCAGCCGGTATAGCCGTGCCGATATCCTCCCATTCTCCGACTACAGGCTTATCCTCAACCTGCACATCGGGTTGCAGATTAAGGACTTGAACAGGATTGCCTTCAAACGGACCGTAATAAGTCAAAGTGCTGGAACCTAACTTATCGTGCTGCACGTAGAAAATATTTCTCCCGGGAATAAAATATACTGTCCCGTCAATACCGCTATATATGACGGTTACATCTTCTTGTATGCGATATGACTTAGAACCCGGCGGACGTTCTTCAAACAAATCCGGTAGTTTCGAAGAGTTGGTTGTATGCGGTACAGCGGTCAGATCCAAACCATGGAATATTAGCGATTGTGGTTTTTCCGACTCAACCTGCAATTTATTTTTAACTAAATAATAGTAGTTTATTCTGCAACCTTTTTTATTAGCTCCAATTATACTAAGCTCATACTGCTCTCCAGAGCGGGTCGTTACGATCATCCTTTCAGGTAAATGCCATCCATCGATTATCTTATAAACTTTAACTGACCCCAGACCGGCTTGAACATCACTTTTATTAGATGTGGCCCCACGTACAAATATCAGATTTCCAGCGTCATAGGTTATATCACCCTTATCAAGTTTATCTATCGCCGCCAAAACCTCCAAGCCGGCAACAGGTTCAGGAATATCAACAAGCTGGCCACTTGCCAAATCAAGCATTACCGCTTTGTCATCAACGTCTGGCAGAAAAACCCGTTTTAGCTCGAAATTTTTAAGTTTATATGCCGAATAGCCGCCATTTGCCACAAGAAGCTTCATCGCATCTCTGTATTTTTTCTTGGTAGCATAATCCAGCGGAGTCAAACCATTGTTGTCCTTAGCATTCACCTCAGCTCCTTTGTCGAGAAACAGTTTTACAATATCAACATGCCCCCAGTTAGCGGCTAAATGCAAAGATGTTTGACCATATTTATCTTTGGCAGTGACATCTGCGCCATTGTTGATAAGAACTTCAGATACACCCTTGTGAATACACTCGGCAAAAAGCAGAGGCGTTTTACCGAAGTCATCTTTAACGTCGATGTTTGCTCCACTGGCAATGAGCAATTCGACAATGTCCTTGTTGCCATACTTGGCACAAAAATGCAACGGCGTCCGGTTTGACCTAGCTTTAGCGTTCACATCAGCACCATTGGCTATAAGAATACCAGCTATATCAAGATACTTGGCAGTATCCGCTTGTGGTTTCGTACCGGTTATATGTAGCGGCGTATTACCATAATCATCCGGGGTGTTGACATTGGCACCGTTTCTAATAAGCAGTTCTACAATTTCTTCATGGCCCGCATCAACAGCCCAACGCAAAGGGGTCTTACCTTCTTTGCCCGGCATATTGACACTAACACCTTCTCCAATAAGTTTCTCAACTTTGCTAATGTCGCCACCAACAATGGCTGCCTGCAGCTTCTCTATTAAGTTACTTCCCGAAGATTGCCCTTCAACCTCAACCTGCACATCGGTTTTGAAATTCGGTTTAAGAGAAACGTTTTTGAACTCAACCCATTGATATGGCCGAGTCTGGAACAGGAAATATTCGATTTGATTAAGCTTTATATCGTCAAAGAAGGCCGTTGTTTGTCGCACCCTTCCCGCTGAGCCTCCACGCTGATGAAAGACATGCTCCTTACCCTGTGTGTCGATAGCAGTGATTCGATAGTCCAAGTCGAGGTGTTCGTCCGCGACAATTATTCTCACCCCTCTATCTGACTCGTATGCCTTAGAGAACACTATGCCGGGTGTGCTCTTGCCACCTCTGGAGTTATCTCTTGCCCTTGTTTTCCAAGGCCCGGCCGCTGCGCCTAACTGAATGGAGGTTGCAGTAAGCTGTTCATCAATATAAACCCGTAAAGCCTGCATATTACTAATTGGCCTACCTTCTGAGTCCACTGCCTCAAGACTGATTCCACCTGTTTCCCCTTTAATTCTACCCCATTTGAACGTTGCATCTTCAGGCATGGTTACTTTCACAGCTACGTTATAGGGTATGCCGCTCGCACTGATGCCACCACGTGTTCTCACACGGATCTCTTTAGACATCTCTGTCCCATCCGGCCGCCACCATTGTTTTCCTTCGCTCGGATGTTCACAAAGACCAACTAATTCAACCGTTACGCCGTTGGGAAGAGTCGCTGTAAAATCATTGTTTGGTTCTTGATGTACGATATATTCTCCAATCTTCTTCTTGTAAGCGTCAGCTATCTCATTAGCTTTTTCGAGTGTAAAATTAGTTGATGGAATAATCTTACCGTCCAAACCCTGATAGCCACCTATAGGTTCCACAGATAAGTATTTTAACCTGCTAAGAGGTATCATTCTCAGTACAACACAATGATGGCTCATTATGGGTGTCACGTTGGACCCGGGAATCCAGAACTCCGCCTGGTCTTCAGATTCTCTCTCGAATCCCCAAGAACAATAGCGGAAAAGAGGCTCGATCCCGGTGTATTCCTCATTTGTATGTCGCGTTTTCAGACTCCGTGGAGCCTCACCTTGATGCCAATCCCATAAATCTCCGCTAAAATATCGAGTTGTATATACTGGAAATTCGGGAATCCTGAAAACCTGACGGCCGAGCTGAAATTTAATGTTATAGGTGATAGATGTTTTGGCAACGTCCTCATAGTTACGAACAAACGTTAAAGTCAAATTTTCTGGTTTGTCTGAACCGGCAAAAATTTTCCGTCCCAGAATCCGCATCGGTTTTCCTGCCTGATATACTTCGGCAGCCACGAGCATATCTTCACCCCGTGCAAATTCCACCTCGTAACTTTTAGACCATATTGTCGTATCATCAACAGAAACTTTTTCATCTACTCCTTCCTGGAGTTCGGTGAATTTTATGAGTAAACCTTTGAGAGCAAAATTAAAAATCTCTTCATCCTTCTTATTAATAACAAAATGGCCACTGTACAGGCTTCGGCGTTCAGATTCATAACCCGGCGCCTCGACTTTTATAGAATGATGTTCCGGCCAGGTAAGAAAGCTATACTCGCCGGCCGAGTTTGTAATTGCCCCCCATTCGGACCGCTCGTCGGCTTTGATTTGTTCCCAGTCCGGCTTGGGGCCATAGCCATCGTCAAAAACTCTTGCCCCTGCTATCGGCTCTCCCATCTGAGCATCTTTTACTATCCCCTTGATAACCATGCTGGGAAGACCGGGTTTAAACGCTGCCATTGGTAACAGAATTGCGGCGGTGATGATTACTACAGCCAAGCCGAGGATTCCAATTTTTGCTTTTTTGGGCAACGGCCGATTGAGGATATGTTTTATTCGGCCGGCCAGTGCACTTTTGGATTCCACGACACCTATCAATCGCAAAGATAAAGCCGGTCGCTTAAACGCCAGCTTCGCCACGTCCACCAGAGTCTGCGGGTACTGCTGTGCCTTTTCTCCCATAGCTACAAGCACCATTTCATCGACGGCCTGCTCGCGAATCCTGCGAATTATTGCATTAGCGAGCCAGAGCAGCGGGTTATAGAAATAGATAATCTGCAAAAGGGTTTGGGCCAGATTCACCCACAAATCGCCGCGCCTGATATGAGCAAGCTCATGCAGCAAGACCGCTCTTAATTGGCCTTGAATTAAACTCGATGCCAGATTTTTGGGCATTAAAATCACCGGCCGAAATAATCCGCAGACCGCGGGGCTGGTGGCATTGGCTGAGACCTTTAAGCAGATTTTTCGTTTTACTCTTATGCGCTCGCGGCAGGACTCAAGCGTATCGGCCATCGAATCATTTGCCTCTTTGGCCTGTGCAACAAGACCCCTTACAAAAATCGCCCGCTGCAACAGCAGTAGTCCCATTGCCGGCACAATAGCCGCCCAGAGTAAAAATATAGCGCCCTGCCAGGATAGCGGGGTTACCGGTTCGGCGGGGGGCTGAGCGGGCTCTGTCACTACCGGCCCGGTAGCCGGTATAGTCGGTGCCGGAGTGGGAGTGAATTTGTCGGCCTGGATATTTGTAAAGTTAATGTTTGGTGGAACGATGGCCGGGGCCGGCTCTATGGGTTCGGCCTCTGTGGCCGGCCGGTTCATATTCACATATGCTAACTCATCGCCAAAAAAGTATCCCAGGCTTACCGGTGTCGAAAGCGAGGTCGGCAGAACCAGCTTGAGAAGCACTAACATCCATATCCAGTAGCGAAACACCGCCCGCACTTTCTTACGCAGGACAAAATCGGTCAGCAGCAAAATCAAAATCAATACACCGGATTGAACGAGCATCGGCAGGGCAAATTCGACAAATCTCAAACCCGCCGAATTAATCTGCTCTAATACCGTATTCATAACATGTTCTCCATCTAATAAGACGGACGTATTGAACTTTTGTTACAACGAAACTATTTTTTTTGTGCCGAACGGCCCTTAACGCGTTTTTTCTTTATTAGCTTTTCGAGCTCACTAAGCTGTTTTTGCGAAAGTTTATGATTGTCCAATAGAAACTGCATCATCGGGGTAAGTGCCCCGTCGAAGGCCCTTTTTACCGCCCGCCTAATTTCGCCTCTTTGAGCCTGTATTTTGGTAATAGCCGAGCGGTAAAAGATTAGATTGCGGATTCTTTCGGTCTTTAACAGGCCCTTGGTCACCATCCGGTCCATCATCGTCTTGACGGTGCTGTAGGTCCAGTTCTTTTTGGCTTCGAGTTTCTCCTGCACGGTCGGGGCCGCACACGGCTCATTTTTCCAGACCGCCTGAATAATCGCCCATTCACCTTCGGTAAGCTCATAATTTTTCTTTACCATAGATATCTCCTTATCTTTAACTTTGACGAGAATACTTTACATTTGTAGAGATTGCAAGAAAAAAATGAAAATTTATTAATTTTTTTTAATTCTTACCCTTATCTATAAAAACACGATCATTACCCCCCAAAGCAACTTTAATTCAGCCAGACATTAGTCCCCAAGCTTTTCCTATCTCATAAAGACGCCTTCCGGTTCTTTTGAAGCATAAATATACACTATGCCTAGGTCTTTGAATATCAGAACCTTGTACTTGTATGTGTATAATTTGGATATGGTATTAAATTCCAAATACCAACCAGTAACAGCATCCTTTGGAAAACGTCTCGTAGTAATTTGTTTTGTGTAATCACGTCTTAAGCGATCAATCAGGTTTTCATCAAACAGGGTCAAACCAAGCCTTTTTTGATAGAAGTATGCTTTATCAAATCCGGAGCTGCCCACTCGGAATCCTACCCGAGGGAATTGTTCCTTCTTAACATCTTGGCCGCCAAACGCATCCAAGGCATATAAGCATCCTTCTTCGTCCGTCTGATATGCTACTAAAAGATTTTCTAAACCTTCGCAATAGTAAAAGATTGCTCGAAGATCCTCTACTTTAGCAGGCAACTCCCGTCCGGTAATGCGCTTTAACATCGGCCTAATCTCTTCCTGGTGTAGTTCACGAGCAACCTCTCCAGGATCGGACAACCATGCCAAAAATGAAATGACCGGACAGATAATGATAATCAGCGCAAAAATTAACGCGATAAAAAATATTAACATTTTCTTCCGCACTTTTCTCTCCTTGTTCAGTTAGCTTATTCGATAAGTTCGAAAAACCGCCATAGCTCTTCATTCAACATCTCTTCAGATGTTTATTCCATCTTACCAATCCAACTGATCATAATTGTCCCTGCCTAATCCAGCCTGCCGACGGACCATCTTATAGCGCGTGCAACGAGCTTGCGATAATTTGGGTTTTGATAAGCGGCAGCATCGTGGCCGAGCTGGATAGTGCAAACCTTAGCCTTGCCGTACCGCCTGACCCAGCCTATCGACTTATTGTTGTCCGGATGGTCGGTAGTCAAAAGCAGGTGATTATCCTTCTCAAAGCTGCAGTAGTTATATGTCTCATCATGTATCTGGAAATCACTAATACCTCGCGTAATCGGATGTGATGTGTCGGCTATGCGGATGCTCATATCTATATCATGTTTATATGTGCTGGCTTGGCGCTTCACGCCGCCTTCTTCCATCGGTTTCAGGTAATATTTGCCACCGATGATCTTCTTGAATTCGGGCCAGCTCTGGAACGAGCCCATGTTATGGTGCAGTGCGACCAGACCGATGCCGCGGTCGAGCAGCTTTTTGAAATTGTCTTTGCGTTTTTGCGAGATGTTCTGGGTCATGCTGTACATAGCGATTACATCGTAGTCCCAGCCGCTGATGTCCTCGAATATCTCGCTGTGGTCTTTTAGCTGGACTTCGGTGTACTTGATGCCCTTGAAGGAATCGAACATTTCCAGGAAGGGCTTCCGCTCAAAGCCGTGTCCGCCGGTCAAGACGGCGACCTTGATCGGTCCGCTGGACCTGGGCGGCAGCGGTTTGACCATTATGTTTTTGTAATAGATAACGCTTTTCGGGTCATGTCCCTGCAGGGCGAATGTCCCGCTGGATATTTTGCGCCCTGAGTCACTGCGAGCGACGTCTTCCGGCTCGGTGTAATCAACCGTGGTTTGGCCGTTGACCTTGATAATAATTTGTTTGTCCTGAACGATGATGTGCTCTGTAAACCACTCGTTGTCTTTGGCCGATGAGCCGCGTACATCCTTTATGACGTAGAGACTTCCTGTTCTTCTCCAATCGCTGTGTGAGTTATTGACCTGGACCTCATAGCCCTTATCCGGCCAGCCGGACTTCTTATATTCGGTATGGAAGTAGATACCGGAGTTTGAGCCGGGCTTAGTCATAACGTCGGCCTTGAGCTCGAAATTCTTAAAGTTTGCGTTCTCGACCGGCCCCACATAAAAAAGATGACTGCGTGGGCCATCCACAACTATCATACCATCTCGAACACTGAAAGTGTCTTTGTTCTCGCTGGCCTTCCAGCCGTTCAGCGTCTCGCCGTCAAAAAGACTAATCCAGCCTTCCTCTTTGCCGCCAGCCTCTTTTGCCAGAACCAACTGACAATTCGACAAAAGAACACACCAAACCAACAGTGCCAAACCTAACTTCTTTGCCATTTGATTTTCTCCTTTATTCGTTTTTGTATAGTTCGGACAAGGTACAATCTGTCTGTAACGAACAATAATATCAAAAAGTGGACCACTTTTTCTTAGAGCGTATGTGAAAAGCCAGTTTCGTCATTCCGAGCGGAGCGCAGTGGAGTCGAAGAATCTGTTTTAATAGACCCCTCGACTTCGCTCGGGGTGAGAACAAAAGGATTCCGAACTTTTCATATAACTTTATCGTTTTTTTCTTTTATATTGTCCAGGGGCTGCGCATCGGGCGGGAGAGCCGACGGTTGGCGGCGTCATTGTTGACGAAACGTTCGGTTTTCGGGTCCCATTTGAGTTTCTGCTCAAGCCGTATGGCAATGTCGCTGATATGGCAAATTATGTCCGCCTGCACAGCCACATCAATGGGACATAAAGTATCGGTTCGGCTTTTGACGCAGTCTAACAGATTTCTCACATGGTTACTGCTCTTGTGCAGGTGAATATCATTCGGCCCAAACTCCGTTGTCAGCAGTTTTTTGGGATAAGCGTTAATACCGGAGCGGTCAACATGCACCCATCCTTCGGTGCCCTCGAAGGCCGTGCCGTGGTTGGTCGTCCTTCCGTAGCGCTTCTTCCACTTTTCCGGAAAAGGGTCGCCGGTAAAGTTCATCGTTACACCACTATCATACCTGCAGACAACGTTCCAGTTCATAGCCGTGTCGCAGACTCCCTCAGTAGGCCAGACGCCCGTGCCTTCGATTTCAACCGGGCAGGCTACTTTTTCACCAGCGCCCCACAGAGCGATGTCCAGCGGATGCACACCCCAGCCGGCGATGAATCCAAGGGCATAGTCGGAAACGAACCACCATATCTTATTAGAGCAGCGGTCCTTGGTGTAAGGCGTGTAAGGGGCCGGCCCCAGCCACATATTATAATCAAGCCATTCCGGCACCGGCACAGGTTCCGGCGAGCCGCCTTGTGAGCTGCCGGGAGACCATACATTTATAGTGTGAAGCTTTCCAATGCGACCGTTCAGAGCAAGCTCGCAGGCAAAACGGAAATTGCGATTCGAGCGCTGCTGGGTCCCGAACTGAAAGACCCTTCCATGGCGGTGCACGGCGGCACGCAGGGCCTGGTCCTGGGCCAGACTCAATCCCATCGGTTTTTCCAGATAAACATCCTTGCCCGCTCTGACAGCCGCCAACGCCACCAGCACGTGCCAGTGGTCGGGTGTAGCAATAAGGACCGTATCAATGTCATCGCGTCCTATCAGCTTGCGAAAGTCATGATAAGCTGCGCATCCGGTGCTTTGATAATGTTTGTTCACACGCTCCTGGGCGGCTTTCAGAACGTGGCTTTTAAGGTCACAGACCGCCACTACCTGGGCATCCTTCTGGGCCAGGAAGTTGCGCATCACGCCGGTGCCCTGAGGCCCAACACCGATACAACCAACCGTAATTCGACTACTCGCAGCGGCATAGCCGGTTCTGCCCAGCGCCGAAGACGAAACGACATACGGAAAGCTTATCGCCCCAACAGCGGCGCTTGTTGTCTTTTTCATAAAGCTTCTGCGTGAAATTTGTTTGTTTGACTGCATGATTTAACTCCTTCCTCTTGAGTACCTTAGTTGTGTGTTAATTTACTCGACGAAAAACAAAATGGACGCTAAAGTGTAAACAAACGGACAGCTTTCGTCAAATCAAATTCTCCCAGAAGGAGTGTGGCCAGATTTTCTGGCAGACGATTTCTTGGCTGTCAATTCTCATTCACAAGGTGTAATAACGCCACTTTTGTCATTGCGAGGCCTTTTTACTCTTATAAGGCCGTCGGCCAAACAGCTCAGTAAACTTTTCCTCTATGTCAGGGTTTTCGCACAGCGTCTGGCCGATTAGAACCGCTCTTACGCCAACGGACTTTAGCTTTTCGACGTCGGCTCGTGTCTTTATCCCGCTTTCGGCGACCAGCTCGTTTTTGTTATCGATAAACTCCGCCAATCGGCTGGTCGTTTTCAAATCGACCTGCATTGTGGAGAGATTCCGATTGTTGATCCCCAGAACACTGTATCCTTTCTTGGGAAATCCGATCATGCTGCGAACTGTCATCAGCGAATCAGCCTGGTGAACTTCAAGAAGAACTGTCAAGGTTAGCTCCGCCGCTGCTATCATCAAGTCCGTCAGTTGGCCCAGTGGCAGCGCTTCTGCTATCAACAATATCGCATCCGCACCGGCGGCACGGGATTCATAGACCTGCCAGAGGTCGATGATAAAATCCTTTCGCAAAACAGGCAATTCCACCGCCTGGCATATCTGGTTTATATATTCGAGCCGGCCCTGAAAATATTTTTCATCGGTAAGAACGCTGATTGCATCGGCCCCGCATTTTTTGTAGGTTTGCGCGATTGCCAAGGGGTCGAAATCCTCGCGAATGACTCCCGCCGAAGGTGAAGCCTTTTTGACCTCTGCGATAACATTTATGCCGCGGCTGTTTGGTTTGGTGACGGCCTTGTAGAAGTTACGGCACCTGGGCAAAGAGCGAATCTGCTCTTTGAGCTTATCGATACTTGTCTGTGTTTGCCGGGATTGCACTTCAACTCTCTTGTCGGCAATTATTTTATCTAATATGTTGGCCAATGTTATTATCCTACGACTTTAACATATCCCATGCGAAGCTCGTTAAGGGTATTGGAGAGGACCGCTTCTTCTTCCTGGGTCAGATTGCCCTTGGTTTTTTCTTCAAGGGTCTCGAGCATATCGATATTGTATTTTGCCAGTTCCAGGTCCGGCTCTCTTTTTTCCTGTCCCTTTACCTGCAGCAGGCCTAAAGCGAATAATGCCTGCGTGGTGAGCATACTTATCAGGGCGGCAAAATTACCCTGCGGTAAAGGGCCGCGGGCCTGCTTTTCTTCCTGAGCCTTTTCCTTTTCGGCCTCTTCCTGTGCGGCTAATATTTCCTTCTCTTTTTGCGCCTCGGCCTTCCAGTCCTCATCGACTATGATTTTTTTCTCTTTTTTCTTTTCCTCTTCAGCCATAATTAGAACCCTTCGAATGTCCTGTTATCTGTGATATTTTTTCATACTCCTGTCGACGTCGCGTTTTTGGTCGCGTTCGGTAATTGCTTTTCTTTTGTCGTATTGTCTTTTGCCTCTGGCCAGGGCCAATTCTATTTTTGCCAGGCCCCTGTCGTTGAAATAAATCCGCAGCGGCACGAGGGTAAAGCCGCGCTGTTCGAGCTTTGTTCTTATCCTGTGGATTTCGGCCTTGTGAAGCAGCAGTTTTCTTTTTCTGGCCGGCTCGTGCTGCCAAGCACCGGCCTGCTGGTATTGGGCGATGGTTGCACCGACGAGCCAGCACTCTTGGTCTTCGACCCTCGCGTAGGAACCGTTCAGGTCCGCGGCGCCGCCCCGAAGCGATTTAACCTCGGCGCCCAACAGTTCAAGACCGGCCTCGAACTTCTCAATGAGCTCGAAGTTTCTGTAAGCCTTCTTATTAACAGCAACCTGGCTCTGCTTATCCTTATGCTTGTCATTACGCGATTTTGCTGCCATTTGAAATATGATAGCGACAAGACGCTATTTTTGCAAGAATCGAGTACCTATATCAGAAATTAGAAGCCAGAAGCCAGTGTCGGTCTGTGTCAAAGTCAGTATCAGTCAGTGTACTAAAAAAGCGGCCTTATGCGATTGTGCATAAGGCCGCCTGTAAACAACCGAAGCAAGAATAATCTTTACGCTATCCGGCTATCAAACAATACGCTGCTCTTTGAACAGACGTGTTGAGACGCCGTATTAGAAATCGCGCACGACTACTCCATCTTTGCCTACCATGTACTGGTGTGAGCCGCTGACCTTCAGGTTATAGACCTTGCCGACGAAAGGCATTGACCTGGTTACAACGCTCTTGATAGCAACTGTGCCGTTAAATGTTTTCAGCTTCATGCCGCTTTGCAGACTCTGAACAGAGACCCATCGTCCGGAATCAAGCATGAAGATGTGTGAATCAGCAACACTGATGCAGTTTCCGCTTTCGAGCGTTATATCGCGGCATTCGAAAGTTCCCTGATGCTCCTGGAGTTTCTCGATTTGCTCTGTTGCAAGACAGCCGATTGCCTGGCCTGCGACAGCTTTCGAGATTTGCACGAGTACCCCGTTTACCCATACAGGTGTATCTCCAAGGAAGCAGGTTCTGGCCTTTACAGGCCCAGCACCACCTTCGCCATCGTTTACCAGCAGTGAATCCGTTCTACCTTTGGGGGCACTGTTTGGGGGTGAAGGTGGGATACCTTTTCGAACGTCAGTTAAGCCGTCCCAGAAGGTGTAAATGTTATCATCGTTGATGCCGCAGAATGGGTTTTTTGCGAATTCTACGTGGCTGTCCATAAACAATACGTTCTGTCCATCTTCCTGGTGTTGAATGGCGTTTCCAATATTGACCAATTCTTTACCACCCGTAGGATTGAAGCTGGAATTAAACATTTCAATCTTGCTCGCGGCTTCTGCAGCGGGAGAGTCTATGAATGGGTTCCGGTCGGCTGCCACCGCCATACCTGGCTCGCTCGACGTGGTCAGGGAGTAAAGGCCATAAGGCATATGGTAAGAATAGCTGCAATGCTCTCTGGCGTCGGGGCCGAAGTCCCAGAGGTCAATAAGCTCAAATTGGGCTGCGCCCGGGTAGTCTGAGGGTTTAAATTCATTGGTTCCGGAATCACCCTTGCAGATAAAGGACTTAGGTGTTACCTCGGCATACTTGACCAGAAGATAGAAACTGGACGTAATGGTGGCCGCACCCCCGCTGCCGCTGCCGTCTAAGCCGTAAGCAAGGAATCGGTTCTCGGCCAACCAGCCATTGGTACCACCTAATTGACCGGCCCAGCTACTGTTTCTGCCACCGGCACGCGGAAACTCATCTTCGTAATCGTTGGCATAAATCAGCATTGCCTTGCCGATACCGGACAGGTTCGTCCCGCAGACCATTCTAAAGGCAATCTGCCTTACCCTGGCCAGAGCAGGCATCAGAATGCCCATCAGCAGCGCTATGATCGCGATAACGACCAACAGCTCAACTAATGTAAAACCTTTCTTTTTTCTCATTTTCGTTCTCCTTTTCTATTTTGAGATTCGCAAACTTGACCGTTTTTAAAGTACGCTTTCAGTTTACATTTTGATATATAAATGCTTACTGTCACATAAACGCTGGACACTAAACACTCTTTTCTTTTGCGAATCTCCTTGATTCAATATTATTACTTAAAAACGGTCAGTCCAACCTTGTAAAACCAATTTTGCCAACAGGGTTTGTACGCTCAACTTTACATAATTCCAGCATAGCTGTTGATTCGATGTTATAAGCCAAACCGTAAAATGCCTTTTCTCGGCAAGCGGGCCTTATGATATGAAATTTCGACCAAATTATGATGACGGTTTAAATTATAATAACAATACTTTCCAAAGCTACCTGCCTTATTTATAATCTTAACACAGGGTGGCTTTCCTGTCAAATAAATTTTGGCGAATTTCCCCCAAGTTTATTGATTTTTTTTACAATTTGCGTAATATCCTTGTTTTTGGCTTGGAATCGTGGATATGGGTCCTAAAAAAACTTACGAAGACATAAAAAAAGTGCTAAAAGAGTTTCACCAGGGCCACCTTTTGACTTTTTGGGACCAGTTGAATACGGCTCAAAGGCAGAATTTGCTTGCGCAAATCCAGCATCTGGACCTTGCGCAAATAGACTATTGGGTGGCTAATTGTCTCAAAAATTCCGATTCTGTTGCAATAAGCAGCGATTTGGTTCCTGCTTCGTCCTACAGTTCTCAGCCGGCAGACCCTCAGCAGCATCGCAAATATGCCAAAGCTGTCGAATTGGGTAGAGAGCTGATACGGCAAAGCAAGGTTGCTGCCTTTGTCGTCGCAGGAGGCCAGGGAACCAGACTCGGATTCGACGGCCCGAAAGGAAATTTTCCCACCAGCCCTGTCAAAAACAAAACGCTGTTTCAAATCTTTGCCGAGTCTATCGCAGCGGCCTCGCAAAAATACCAAGCCGTCTGCCCCTGGTATATTATGACCAGCCCTTTAAATCACGCCGAGACCGAGGAGATTTTCCGCTCGAATGACTATTACGGCCTGAACGGGAATAACGTCTTTATATTTCAGCAGGGCACACTGCCCAATTTCAGCACCGACGGCAAAATACTGCTGGCCGACAAAGACAGGCTAAGCTGCTCACCAGATGGTCACGGTGGAAGCCTTAAGGCACTTTACCAAAGCGGAGCCATTGAAGATATGAAAAGACGCGGCGTAGAATTCGTCAGCTATTTCCAGGTTGACAATCCCCTGATAAATATTTTCGACCCGCTCTTTATCGGCCTGCATGCTCTCGATAAAGCCGAGATGTCTTCAAAAGCAGTTATAAAAAACAATCCCCATGAAAGGGTCGGCAACTTCTGTTTGCTTGACGGAAGGCTAACCGTCATCGAATACAGCGATTTGCCTAACGAACTGGCCGAGAGACGAAACACGGACGGCAACTTGGCTTTCCGCCTCGGCAGTATCGCTATACACATCATCAACTGCGCCTTCATAGAAAGACTAAACGCTGATGGTTTTTCTTTACCCCTGCACAAAGCCGTTAAAAAAATCCCGCACATCGATGAGCATGGGGAGCTTATTGAACCTGCTGAGCCAAACGCCATAAAGCTGGAGAGCTTTGTTTTTGACGCTGTGCCGTTGGCCTCGAAGTCGATAATCTTGCAGATACTGCGGAGTGAAGAATTTGCCCCGACCAAAAATGCCGCCGGTATTGACAGTGTCGAAACCACGAGGCAAATGATGGTTGCACGTGCCGCTGATTGGCTCGAATCAGCAGGCCTGATTATCCCCAAAAAACCGGATGGCTCAATCGATTGCGTCCTTGAAATCGCCCCCGGCTTCGCTCTGGAAAAAGATGACATCAAGGAAAAGCTAAATCAGATACATAAAATCAAACCGGGTGACAGAATCTATCTGGCCTGAAACGACGGAATCAAAAGCCGGATGTCAAAGTCTGTCTTCTGTTCTCTGTCACTTCACACTTACCTTGTGTAGAACTTATACGTGGTTTCCGTCGAGTACTTCCGGCCGGGAAGCAGAACAACCGACGGGAACTCCGGTTTATTTGGTGAATCCGGGAAGTGCTGCGTTTCCAGGCAGAATGCGTAATGCTTTTTGTAAACCTTACCGGCTTTGCCGGTTAAGGAACCATCCAAAAAATTTCCGGTATAGAGCTGAATGCCGGGTTCGGTAGTATGGATTTCCATTACCCGCCCGCTGGTTGGCTCATATACCCTTGCAGCCAAAGCCGGCAGGCCGCCGCTGTTGAGCACGTAATTATGGTCGTAGCCGCCGGAGACCTGCCCGATTCGAGAGCCAATAGACATCGGTAAGGTGAAATCCATCGGCGAGTCTTTAACGCTTCTGATTTCGCCGGTCGGTATCAGGCCTTCATCGACCGGCGTGTACTTATCGGCGTTGAGCGTAAGCTCGTGGCCGAGGATGTCACCCATGCCCTGGCCGGCAAGGTTGAAATAGCTGTGGTTCGTCAGGTTGACCACGGTGCTTTTATCAGTTTCGGCCTCGTAGCTAATCTTCAGCTCGTTGTCTTTTGTCAGAGTATAAGTAACGGTGCATGCCAGGTTGCCCGGGTATCCTTCTTCGCCGTCCTCGCTTATATAGCTCAACTTCGCTACCGCTTCATTACTCTCGCTCCGCAGGTCTTCGAGTTTCCATACTACTTTGTCGAATCCCTTGATGCCGCCGTGCAGATGATTTTCCCCGTTGTTGGTGGCTAACTTATACTCGACGCCATCGAGCATGAACCTGCCCTTGCCGATACGATTAGCATACCGGCCAACGATCGCCCCGAAATAGGGGTGCTCCTTAAGATACCCGTCAAGCGCATCGAAGCCGAGCGTTATATCACCTAAGTTTCCATCCCGGTCCGGCACTTCCAGCGAAACCAAAATAGCCCCGTAGTTCATTATCCTGGCCCTAAGACCGTTGGTATTAGTCAAAGTGTATAAGTCAATTTGCCTGCCGTCGGACGTTTGGCCAAAAGGCTCTTCATTAGCAGTCATTGATATTATCTCCTTAACTTCGGGTTTAGCTTGGGGTTCTTGTACAGGCGGAGCTTTCTTTTTACAGCCGGGCATACAAACTGCCGTTACGACCAGAACAAAATTAATCCAAAATCTCGTTTTCATTTTCTTACTCCCTTCTTGAAACCATAAGGCGTCTGCAAAATTGAGGTTAGGCATAACTCATGAAAGCATATAAAACGTATGGATCGCAAACCTGCTCGAAATATACCACTGTCAAAATGAAATGTCAAAAAATTATTCCCGCTATTTCGCACAATTTATCTTGCCGCAGGTGCAGACCTCAAGCACACTAATGTAATGACGACATTGAGTGGCAGCCCCAAGCGAAGCTTGGAGATGGCCTGCTACCGGGAGCAATTACAGAATCAGCTCTTTGCCTTTTCTACCGTAATCATCCTCGTAGCGGTACTGGTCTTCAGCCTCCCATTGGCCAAAAGACACCACGAGCATACGGAAGGGCTTGTCCTCGGCCCAAAACCTGTGCTTGACGCCGGGACGAATAAGGAACTCATCGTGCGTATTGGGGTGATGGATTTGACCGTCCAGTTCCAGATAGGCGCCGTCATCAAGGAAATGAAAAAGCTCATATCGGATTTGGTGCGAATGCAAGCTGGCACGTTCGCCCGGGCGAACGAAGGTCAGGTCAACCGAGCACTCCTGGTTGCGAACCACCATATAGACATCGCCCCAGGGACGCTCCGACTTGATTGTTTGTTTTCCCTGCCGGGGGTCGGAATTTTTCATAATAATTTCTTAATCAAAGCCACGAGCAAGCGGTCAGGAGTTAGAAGTCAGAGTCTGCCCTCTATTATCTGTCCTTTGTTCTTTGTCCTTTTGCAATATTCAGCAGCACACCGACCGCAGCAGCCGAGAGCAGCATACTCGTTCCGCCGGCGCTTACAAACGGCAAAGGCAGCCCTTTTGTCGGCAGAACAACCGTTACCACCCCGATATTAAGTGCCGCCTGAATTGCGATTATCAGAACAATCCCACCGGCTAACAGTTGGCCGAAGCGGTCTCTGCAGCGCAGGACCACTAAAATCCCCAGCCAGACAAACACGATAAACAATCCAATGACCGCTGCATTTCCGATAAAGCCGAGCTCTTCACCGATAATTGCAAAAATAAAATCGGTTGTATCAAACGGCAGGTGTCCGTATTTGCTGATTCCCTTACCTAATCCTTTTCCCCACAGTCCGCCGGAGCCAAGGGCAATCAGCGACTGGCTCGGCTGATAATTAATCGAATCGGTCCATTTATCAGGGTTCAGGAAAGCGAT
>Ga0114922_10000796_pt1 | contig 30373 bp, 20 predicted proteins | sample AartaG_FD_100975 | JGI IMG/M metagenome (GOLD analysis project Ga0114922, IMG submission 100975) | Deep subsurface microbial communities from Aarhus Bay to uncover new lineages of life (NeLLi) - Aarhus_00045 metaG | ecosystem: Environmental > Aquatic > Marine > Oceanic > Sediment | place... | reverse complement strand
TGCAAGACAGAACCGCGACCGTGAGGGAGCGGAGATACGCCGGACGGTGTCCAGACGGGTAACCGCTTCCTAACGGGCGCGGTTCGGATAACCCGCAAGAACAGGTGTGACGCTACACTAGAAACCGCCGAACGTGGCAAGACGCGGTGTCAGGGATTATCCCGGCGACGAGTGCCGCCGACGGGCTTCGCGCCGTCCTTCCGTCGTTCGGCGGCGTGCTGCAGCAGCAGTGTGAACGCTGCCGGCACCGGCGACTCCGGCGACAACTCCGTCGCACGCCTCAGGTGAGACAACCCGATGTCGTAGCGCCCGCTGGAGTATTCGACATATCCCAGCAGGAACCTGCGTTGTGCCGTCTCACGCCCGTCCACCAGGTGCTGAAGTGCCTGCAGACGGCGTTGAAGCAATCCGTCATCGCTAATAACGGCTTGTAGTCGGCAGGTTGGCAACTCGCCCAGCTTGAGGCGCTCGGCACCGGCCAGCATCTCCACGGCGGCCTCGTCGAACGACCCCGCGGCGAACAACGCAGTAGCACGGCGAAAACGCAGATCCGCCTCGCGCCCGGCCAGGACAATCGCCCGGCTGTATGCGGCGGCTGCACTACGGTAGTCTCCGGCGACCATCGCTGCGTCGCCGGCGATTGTACTCGCCGCAGCGGAGTCCACCACGGGCGAGGTAAGACTGCCCGTCACCGCAGGCCGCGAGAACTGTGGGTTTCCAGGAGCGAACGGCGAAGCCACAGACGAATACCGCCACGACTGCGAGTACACATCCGGGTCCAGGCGAACGACGGACGACTGCTGGGGCACGTGCAGGTCAGAGCCCGACACGTCGAATCGCCGCGTATTATATCCGGTCATCAATCCGGGGTCGTAAGCCGCGAGACCGCCGATGAGGGCGGAGTTCGAGTCGATGAGGCGGCCGTCCCTCACAGGCAAGAACGAGGGCCGATTTGCAGTTGGGGCGTTTCCAAGCACAGGTACCGGGCTCATCCAAGCTTGGTATGGGGTGACGCGTTGCCGCTGATCGATGAAGCCGAACAACTTGAAATCGGACCCGTACGGTCGCAGGCCCGCGTACGAAGTGGCGTCGAAAGAAGGCAGGCCGGTCGCGTATGGGAGGTACAAGGGCGACCGGGGGAATTCCACTGGCAGCGCCGGCCCGAGGCCTGGTGGGTGGACGAATGATGCACTCGGTTGGCCCCGGGCGGCAGTCTCGGACGGCAAAGCCTGGGTCCGTGTGGCTGGAAGACTCTGCCCCGCCGCATCGGTGCCGTGGTCTGCGGGATGGTCTGTCTGGCCGGAAAGCCGGTAGGGGAGGAACGCACAGAGAAGTAGGACGACCACGATTTGAAGTGGTACGCCAATGCGTGAGGTCATGGTGTTATCGATCCCAAGCTCAATGGTGGCTTGCTGTGAGCCACTCCGGTCTTTCATCAAATATCGGTTGCGGAACCTCGTTCGGTCAAGCGACAGGCGAAATTCCGCCCGCGCGGCGGCGTTTCCGGCGCTATTTTGATAACATTGACACGCCCTTGGTCAGACCCGAACCACGCCCTGAGCGTACCAATGCCGCCGAATGAATCCTTCAAGGCCCGCGATCGCATTCGACAAGATGTGCACTTTCGCAAGATTTTCGCCCGGAAGCGCCGAGCCAGTGACGAACGAATGGTGATTTATGTGGCCGACAACGGGCTTACCTGGTCTCGCCTGGGTGTGCGAGCAAACCGGCAGGTCGGCCCGGCGGTGCTTCGCAACAGAATCCGCCGCCGCCTGCGGGATATCTTCCGCCGCCGGCGCAGCCTGTTTCCGCGCGGCCTGGATGTCATCTGCGTGATCAAGCCGGGCCAAGAGTACCACTACGCAGCATTGGCGACCTCATTCGTCCGCCTGGTCGCTAAGGCTGCAACAAAGAGCTCGCACGGCCGACAATCGGACAAACCTCGATAAGCTCGAGGTAGGGAACATGCACGATTTCCCCGTAAACCGGATGGCGGACCAAGGCCACCAACGCATAGTACCCGGGTTCAAGCTTGGCGATTGTTTCCCAGGGGACAAACTCTTCTCTGATCACACCCGGGCTCTCCACGGTCAACAGGATCAACTGGTGATCCAGGGTTTCACCAGGCGGCGTTCTCGGCGGCCAAACACCGTCCTTGGTCAGCCAGAACTCCACGGAGGCGGGAACCTCAACGTCCGTAACAAACCCGCCGCCGTACCATGTGAAGGAAACACCAGCGGCTTCCGGTGGACCCACGGGATCGCCATGACCGCCGCCGCAGTCGATACCGACAACCTCGACCCTGCGAATCTCAACTTCCTGCCGCACCCAGACGAGAGCCCGCTCGACATCGACGTCGACACACCGGCCGTCTATGTGGAGTGAAGCCTCAATATCAAATGACCGCACGTTCAGTTCGTTGGGGATGTCGAGCTTCGCAGTGTCGACGGTGAACATCCAGCCCCCCCCCTCGACAAAGAATTGCTCCGACGCGTGGGTAGCCTCGATTCGCGCGAGCTCGTTTACTAATGCGATCCGTATCATGTAGTCCCGAGCATGTCGGACCACGCCGCCACAGTCGAATCGGTCGCCGTGACGCAGAAACAGGGCAGAGCCCGCTCCAACGATCTCGATGGACGGGCTTGGGTCCGGACCGCCGCCGGCCGCCACGACCCTGACAATTCCGGGGGCGAACGATATATCCTCGGTTGTGCCGTCCGTAATCGTGGCGACGACGCGATACTCGCCCACGGGCGTCTCAGGTCGGAGCCCGAGCCAAACCTCATCGTTTCCTGCCCCGTCGGGGTCCTCAGCTATGGATGAAACGAGAAGAATCTCATCGCCGTCCAGCTCGACTCCGTCCGGATCAGAATCCAACAGCAAGGAGATGATGGCGTTGTCGTTCTCGTCGGCGTCACGCCAAATAACGTGGAAAGCGCCGCCTTGGGCGACCTCCACCGGGGCTAGAGGGTACTCGAGCGTAATCGTGGGCGGGTCATTGTCCGGTTGCGGCAGAACCTCGACGATGGAGGGAATTCGTGAAGCCCCGGCCAATTCACCATCGTCGATCGTGGCGACCAGATCGTAAAGACCGGGCAACACCTCCCAGACCACCAGACGAGCGGAGTCATGAACCGCTCCGTCCGGGTCCTCCGCGATCGATGGTCCTATCCTGTAGCTCAGACGTCCGAGCGAGGTCTGGCTCGACTCGAGCCACAGCGCGATCAACGCGTTGTCATCAGAATCCGAATCGTCCCATGAAACCTCGATTACGCCGGTGCTGTTGATGCGTACAGGCATCGTCGGAGACCGCAGATCGATCGTAGGAGCCTCGTTATCCGGGTCCAAGAAGACATTGATCCGCCCTGGAGCGATCGATCTTGCGACCATGCCCCCAGCGGAAATCTCACCGACAACCCGATACCGGCCCGGCTGAAGACCTTGTACGAGCACGTGAATCTCGTCGTTGATCCCGTCCCCGTGTTCGGCCACGGCGGGCGAGACCTGGACCCGCTGCATTCCTTCACGTGCGTTGTCCGGCTCCACCCAAATGACGATGACCGCCCCGGCCAACTCGCTGGCGTCGGTCCAACGCACGGGGATCGTCGTTCCCAGCGTCACGGTCAGATCGCCGTCGGGTTCGAGAAGCTCGATGGAAGGAGGCTCCGTCGATTCTTCGGGAAGTTCTCCGGACTGAGGGTCCTGTGCGGGTTCGGAGGTGGATTCGTCGCCTGGCGGATCCGTCAGGGAATCGTCGATCTCAAAAACCGCGGGGGATGACTCGTCGAAATCCCGGCCGTAGCGCAATGTAACCGTCGCCAAGGCCACGTCGTTCGACGTCACCGCTCTGAGTCTGATCACGTCCGCCCATAGCGGACTGACCGCGACTGAAACAGTGCCGGGCAGGACCTGCACAAACGTCAGATGAACGGTGACATCGTCGCGAATAAACAGCACCGTCACATCAACAACCACATCGCTGGAGTTGCGAATCGATACACGAAGCTCGCCGGCACCGGCGCTTGGCCAGCCGACCGACGACGCGTCACCCGGCTCCTCTAACGCGACATCGCCCACGGACCCCGGTGTCTCGTTTGCTTCGTCGCCGGCGACCGGGCGAAGATCACCGCGATCCACAGCGCGCTCGTTGAAGTCGGAATCCGACGCGCCGGATCCGGAGAAAACATCTCCGCAGCCTCCCAACCACGCACACGAAACGCTTAGGACGAGGCCGACGATAGCAAGCTGCAACGACCGTAACGACATGCGCCAAACTCCCGGACAAGCCGCACGCTGCAATCATTGCAAACGCCGACCGGGTGAGCATACGTCCGCCGCGCAACGGCGGTCGGATCTGCTGCGCTAGTCCGGCGTCCCGCATCCTCCGGTCAGACGGGACATTCAGTAGCGAACTCATGTTCGCGGCGAAGACGCCGGAACACAGACAAAGCCCGCCACCTCAAGGCACCTGGACCCTCCATTTTATTACATTAACAGGTGTCCGGGCAAACGTCAACGAGAATTTGGGCAAAGCGCACGGAACGGGAAAGCAGGCCACGGGCCCTCTTTTCAGGCCCTACCGCTGCCAAAGACGGGCTGAGGGGCCTTGAGAACGCCGTGCGCGGGCCTGGTGGCACGGGCAGCTTGCCTGCCCGTGTTCACTGGTTGGCAAGCCGCCAGTGGCACCCTCGTACTCTGGCAATTCGTCGTTTCAACTGTGATGCTGCATTAGCTCGGCACCACCACCACGGTGCGGCACGAGGGGCACTGATACTGCCTCCCGACGGCCTCCTGGGGCACCTGCATCGCGGATCCGCAGCGGGTGCAGTAGATCGATCGGAAGCCGTCTGCAACACCGGGCGGGGCGGGAACGGGGACTTGGCCCGGCATTCCGCCTGTCAGACGGACATCGTGGCGATAGACGCGCTCCTCGAGGTTACACGTCCGTACCATGCCCGGAATCAGGAAAAGATCGACCAGCCACCCGATTCCGGCCAGCCCTGCCGTCAGCGCCCAGATGATCCCGCTGACGATGCGCCCGTTGTAGAACCGGTGGATGCCGAAAAGGCCGAGTGGTGGAATCCAAAGCAAATACGCTACTGCGACAGATCGCATCTCGAATAGCCTCCTTACGCACGCGTGCCCTGACAAGCGCGTTCAACAGGAGATTCGAGGGCACGCGACGTTTATTTCTGCTCAGTGAAGACGGCCGGCCTCGCGCCCGTAAGGTACTCGAACGAGTGGAAATACACCTGGTACACCTCCAGCCGTGGGGCAATCACGCGGCAGGATCGCTCCCGCCGGATATAACGTGACACTTGTTTTCTCTTGGTTCGATTGACACTCCGGCGTCTTCCAGAGAATTCAAGCAGCGGTAAACAGGGCGGACAGCCCAGGGTTTTTGAGGCCTCGATTCTTCTTCCTACCACGTGATGGGCCAACCGCCGTCCCAGCACGGCTGTCACCATTCAGGTGGCTTTGGTCTGATGCTGACCCTGCTTGCCAATGCGCTCGATCGCCCGTTGGCCCGACGATCGAGGGGATTTCGAGGCGGCACACGTCAGCATCCACCGCTGCGCCTGCCATCCCCTCCCGCCGGATGCCTCGATGCCGCGCCGGAGGCGCCCTGGGGGGGGCTCGATCTCGAGATCCGCTGACAATCGCCGGCACAAGCGCGGCTTAGAGGGTGTATGAAAAGTCCCTTCATGAGTAACTGAGTCATTTGGTCATCAGGTTAATCATGGCCAGGTAGATCATCGACTCGCTGGTTTCTGTATGTTCCTCATAGTCTTTGCTCAATCGTCGATAACGCCCAAGCCAGCCAAATGTGCGTTCTACAACCCACCGGTGCGGAAGCAGCTTGAAGCCAACCTTGACATCGTCGTTGCGTTTGACGATTTCCAATACTCAATGGCCAAACTGAAAAGTCCAATCAATCAGCTTACCTGCATAGCCACCATCAGCCCAAATTAATTGGAGGCGGTGAAATCGATCTTTGAGTTGGGCGAGCACCATCCTGGCACCATCCCGGTCTTGCACGTCGGCCTCATGAACGACAACTGCCAGAATCAATCCCAACGTGTCTACAACAATATGACGTTTGCGCCCCTTGATCTTTTTGCCGGCATCGTAACCGCGAACCCCTTTTTGTCCGTCGTTTTCACGCTTTGACTGTCAATGATCGCAGCACTCGGGCTGACTTCACGGCCTTCCTGCTCGCGCAGATGACCACGCAAAATGTCATGGATACGTTTCCAAAGCCCTTCTTTGCGAAAACGCCAAAAGTAGTAATAAACGTTGTTCCACTTCGGAAAATCATGAGGCAGAAGTCGCCAAGCACAACCACTACGCAACGTGTACATAATGCCGTTCACAATCTCCCGCATGGACAGCTCCCGTGGCCGCCCGCCTGGCTTCGCGTGTGGAATCAGTTGCTCAATCAACGCTCATTGCTTGTCCGACAAGTCGCTCGGGTACGGCTTCCGTGCCGCGATTAGATCCTCCTGATCGTCTTAGTTTCTGAAATCCGTCTACTCTACCATCTCCTTTGGTTGTAATGGCTTCACTTCTACACCCTTTTCATACACCCTCTAAGTGATTGTGGGGCAGGAAAAAAGGGCCTCCGTGCCGATGTAGCGATTTCGCAAGTGGAGCGCTAAGGCACGCGGTGGGTGAGGTTTGGCCTCTTTTGAGTGAGAGAGCATATTCGCACAGCGGTGATTGATCGAGTTCGGGGCGTTTGCGGCTGACGTTGTGGTAGGTTTTTGCCTGTCAGGACGCAGTGGTGCCGACGAACGTGGGGCCATCGTCGCGCCACCAGTTCAGGGTGGACGAAATGCCGCAAGGAGAGGAGACCCAGGGGCGGTCAGGTCGGAACCGGCAATAGATGTCTGCTGAGCCCCTGGTAAAGTTCGGCAGCAACACATCGAGCGATATGGAGCATGTCGCTGGGGCGCCGACGCTGGGGCTTGAGGTTTCGCAAATCCTGCGACTATGATCACAAACAGAGCCGCAGGCTTTAGCCTGCGCGATTCTTGAGGTGAAAGCGGGTTTTCCATACGCGAAATCGCGCAGGCTAAAGCCTGCGGCTCAGGTAGTCGTGAGACTTGTGAAACACGGTATTAGTCCCTGATCAAGCGTACTTTGAGCGTCTTTTTGCAAGAAAGTATTCGAAAGGCCTTATTTTATTGCGTATAACGTACTCGACAGTCATAAATTCTTGGCCATGAATTCCCTCCATGGTGGGCACAGGAGCGATTTTAGGCTGCTTTGGGCAATCCGCCGAAGCACCGTTTTATTCGGAGAGGATCATAAACCCTGGAAAACTAGGCCTTTACAACCGCGAGAACTTATGACTGTCGAGTAACGTACTGTGTCAAACAAATGGCACGAATACACAAGAAGGCATTTCGAGTGAGCGACAGGAAACACCAAAAGGTCGTTGGACGCAAGCAGAAACTCGTCGAACGCAGGCGAAAACTTCGGAATCGCCGGCGTCGGATTCAGTACCGGCTCCGGGACATCAACTGGACGCCGCAGGATGAGCCGATGTTCACCGCCGGCAACATTCACTATGAGTTGCCCGACCTGGTGCGTGGCCTGGGTCCTGGCGGAATCCGGCCGATAATCAGCTCCACCGTCGCGACGTACCGGTCGATATCACCGTTGCGAATCCGACCGACCGTTCGTGCTCACGGGCTGCGTCGGCATCGAAGGAATATCAGAGTCATTCAAGCCAAGCTGACGGAGTAACGCGATGGGAGATCAGCCGCACGTTGAAGGACGCAGCGATGCCGACGTCTCGAAGCCGGGTGCTGAGCATGTCGGCCCCAACCCGCACTCCTGTCAGCCGGTCTCGGTCATAACGACCGTTCTAAATGACGTCGAGGGGTTGCAGCCCGTCCTGGCAAGCCTGGCGAAGCAGACCCGCCCGCCGGATGAGATCGTGATTGTCGACGGCGGTTCCCGACCCGATCAACTGCAATCGCTCAAGACGCTGGTTTCGGGATACCCCAATGCCCGACTGCTCGCCGGCGATCCCTGCAACATCGCGGAGGGACGCAATCGGGCGATCCGGTCGGCCCGTCATGAGATAATCGCGTGCATCGACGCCGGCTGTCGGGCCCAGCCGGACTGGCTGGAGAAACTCATCGCACCCTTGGCCAACCGCCAGGTCGATGTCGTCGGTGGGGCGTACCAGGCCCACGGGCGAAATGTGTTCGAGCGGGTAGTCGCAGCGGTAACCATGCCCGGCTCGCTGACACCTGTAGATCCCCTGCGGTTCAATCCAAGCGCACGCTCGTTGGCGTTTCGGCGCTCGGTGTGGGAACTGGCCGGGGGATTTCCCAACTGGCTGCAAACGGCCGAGGATACGTTGTTCGATCTGAAGCTGCGCTCTTTGCCGGACGCTCTCGTTTACTCCTACGCGCCCGAGGCCGTGGTGACATGGCGGCCCCGTCGCAACCCGGCGGCGGTGTTTCGTCAATTCGCCGGTTACGCCCGTGGCGAGGCCCGTATCGGGCGGGGCCGGGCGGAGCACCGCTATCAAACATTGAGGTACGTCGCCGCCGTCGTGTGGGCGGTTGCGGCCTGGGCGGCTATCGCGGCGGATTATCGCCTGTGGGCTGTGGTCTGCGCGCTGCTCGTCGCCGCCATTTTGATTCGGCCGCAACACCGGATCGCCCGGCGGGCGGCCCGTCAGGTCCGCACGGTCGGCGGGTACTGGCTGGCGCTGGCCATCAGCGAGTGGACGACCCTGGCCCGGTGGGTCGGATACCGGCTGGGACGATGGGATCGCCGGCGTGATCCGCAGACGTTCGTGGATCGTCTCCGGCGATACTTCGGCCGCGACGCTATCGAGGTCGATGTTCCAGCGTGGACAATGAAGTCGGCACCGATCCCGCGCACGTTGGTCGTCGCGTGGCATTGGCCCGTCGTGAATCGAGCCTCGGCCAACGTTATGGCGAACCTCTTTCGCACAGCGCCACCGTCGGCGTTTCGCGTGATCACCCGCCGCGTAGACTCACCCAAGGACGATCGAACCGCCGCACCGCCGCTGGTGGCCGAGTTCATCGATTGGCCCCTGCCGGATGACAAGCCCGTACGTCTCAAGACGTGGTGGGCGGATGTGACGACGGCGGTCAAGATGGTCCTCCTTGCCCGGCGCATCGACCGTGATTGGCCTGTCGAGCGTGTTCTTGCCGTGTTCCCAGGCCGCTATGGGCTGCTGGCCGGCTGGGCGATCGCTCGCCTGCTCAACGTGAGGTTCGTGCCTTACATGCACGATCTGCTCGGCGAGACGATCGTCACCTCATCAAGACTGAAGCGACGGTTCTGGCAGTGGGTCGAGCGCCGCGCACTGGCACAGGCGTGGGTCACCATCGTACCGACGCACGAATTCGCCCAGCACTATCACCAGCGAGGTGTTCATAAGACGTGGGTTGTCCCCCATTGCCTGCCTGCCGATGTTGCCTCCTCCGAGCCGCCCCCCCCAAAGGACAAACTACGACTTGTTTACTGCGGTGCAATCTATGAACCGCACGAAGACGCAATCGCCGCGCTCATCCAGGCTACACACAATCTGGACGATACCGAGCTGGTATTTCTTAGTAGAGATCATGTCGTACTTCATGGCCGGGACGTGCGCTGGCTGCCCAGAGCACAGGCCATGGAGCAAATCGAGCAGGCGGACGTGTGTGTGGTGGCGCTGGGCTGGAACACGCCGTACCCGAAGGAGGTCTTCGGCTGCTTCCCGTCGAAGATCGTGGATTATCTGGCCGTCGGTCGGCCGATCCTGGCCGTCGTCCCCGCTATGTCGTTTGTTGACAGGCTCATTCACGACAGCCGTTGCGGCGTGACCGTCAACGCCCGCGACGTGTTTTCGATCCGGGCCGGTCTCGACAAGCTGCGTAATCCCGAAGCCCGGGCCGAGATGATCGCCAATGGGCAAGCGTTGGCGAAGCAACTGCGATCCGAGGACTGGATGCAACAGTTGCTGCAACGACTGGTGCTGGGCGTGCAACCCGGCGAGTCACCGCCGCCGTTTCCTGGAATCAATGACGTACTACCAGAGGAAAGCGTTCCTGTCGGCAAGCCCACCACCACGGAGGAACGTGACTCCGCCGTGGAAATCAGCGAATCAGAACGTCGTGCGGTCGTCACCGTTTAACCCCCGCCGGGCCAGGCGACACAACGCGCCGGGTGCCACTGCCCTGTGAGCAGTGCAGCGTGTGCCGGCCCACGCTCGCGCACTGCTGATACAGCACCGGCGTCCGCCATCCCTGTGCCAAGAACCCTCGGGTCAGTGTGGCCCATGTTATGAAGGTGTGGGACGGACATTGGCCTCGGGGCGACGTGGCCGGTAGGATGTGCCAGGACGGTGGGCTGGCCCATTCAGGGTGACGGTCTGGATGCGGTGAGGAGTGGTTGTGTAACGGAGTGCGAGAAGGGACTCTCGCACGAGCTTGAGACGGGCTGGGAGAAAGGATTCTCGCACCAGCTCGTAGGGTAGAGCACCCTATGCGGTCGGGCGGCACTTGCACGGAGACGAAGAAATGTCACGGGCTAATCTGAGCATATCGCTGGCGGTGTGGATGTGGGCAACGACGTTCGGCGGGGCGGCCTTGGCTCAAGGCGAACAGCCGGTCCGGGCCGGCACGCCCAGTGAGCAGAGCCTGCAAGCCCCGACCGGCGGCGACTCGTTCGACTTCATGATCTTCGGCGATCGAACGGGTGGGCCTAAAGAGGGCATCGAGGTGCTCAAGGATGCGGTGAAAATGGCCAACCGCATGGACATGGATTTGGTCTTGACCGTCGGCGATCTGGTGCAGGGATACAACCTGCCCGTGCAGTGGCTTACCGAGATGCGCGAGTACAAATCGGTGATGGACGGCCTGACAATGCCGTGGTACCCGGTGGCCGGCAACCACGACGTGTACGCCCGCCCCCAGCGCCCCGGCGGGAACATGGACCTGTACAAGACGCATTTCGGACCGCTCTATTACTCCTTCGACTACAAGTGGGCCCACTTCATCGCGCTGTTTTCCGACGAGGCGCTGTCCTTCAGCAACCCGACGGAGGATCAGAACTTCAGCCCCGAGCAGATGACGTGGCTGCGCGACGACCTGAAATCGACCGACGCGTCGATGGTCTTCGTGTTCCTGCACCATCCACGGTGGACCAGACGATACGAGGGCTGCAACTGGGACGACGTGCACAAGATGTTCGTCGAGGACAGCCGGCCGATCACCGTCTTCGCCGGGCACATCCACATCTACCGCGACGACGGCCGGCGTGACAATGTGCACTACTACGCCCTGGCCACCACCGGGGGGGCCAGGGGACCATTCACGGACACGGCGAACATTCACCACGCGGACTTCGTGCGCGTCCGGCCGGATCGCGTCACGGTGGCCGTGCTGCCGGTCGGATCCGTCCTTGGCGGGGATTTCGCCCTGGGCGAGGAAGTGGACACGATGTTCGCCCTGCGCCGCGGCGAGTGGACTTCGCTGAGCGGAAAGGCGGCCATCGGCATCGAGGAGGGGGCCGGATCGTCGTTTGTCGTGACGCTTCGGAACCCCACCGATCGGACCATGCGCGTCGCGGCCACCGTGACCGGGCCGAAAGGCTGGGTCTTCGAGCACGAAGACGTTGATACGGAAGTGCTGCCCGGCAAGGACGTGAGCATGTCGGTGCGCGCCACCGCGCCGTCGCTGGGTGACTTTGCCCCGGTGGTGCAGGTGCGAGGCGAGGTCTGGTATCCGCTCCGCAGCGGGCTGATCCAGCCGATCAATGTAACCTTGCAGGCGCCGATCGACCTGGTCGGAGCGGAACCGGCAGCCCAAGCCAGGCCGGACAACAACGGCGTGCTGGCGCTGGACGGTTCCAGCACCGCGCGGGTTGAGGTGCCGGAACGGCTCGCTCGTTACACGCTGGAGTGCTGGGTGCGCGCTGACAAGCCCACGGGAAGGGCAGGCCTTCTGGCAAAGACGGAAAGCTCGGCCTATGGCATCTTCTGGTCGGACAAACGCGACGGGGCAACGATGCCGAAGGGCTTTGTGGGCACCACAGAAGGCTACCTGACCCTGGAGACGACGCGGCCCTGGCAGTGGGATCGTTGGACGCATGTCGCCCTGGTCTTCGACGGCAGCAAGGCAAGCTTCTTCGTTAATGGGAAGCTCCAGTCCGATCAGACAACGGACGCGGCGGCCACACACAATCGCCATCCACTGTACATCGGCGCCGACCCCGACTCGCGCGGCCAGGCGACCAGTTTCTTCAGCGGGGCGATCGACGAAGTCCGACTCTCAAGCGTGGCGCGATATGATAAGCCGTTTATACCGAGGCGCGTATTCCAACGGGACGAGAACACGTTGCTGCTGTTGCACTTCGACCAGACCTTCGGCGGGGCGTTCCCGGATGATTCAGGCACAGGCCACCACGCCTGGGTGGTGGGCAAACCGAAGATCGAACGGGTGAAGCGTTAAGCTTCGCGCAGGCTGAAGCCTGCGGCTGCGGTGGGGGCGCGATTCGGTGCCTCAAAGCGAGTCTCCCGTCTCCGAAGAGATGGGACACCCGGACGGACCGAGATCATTGCTTTGGACTTTCTCAGAAGGCACTGTGTCACACTGATTATGGCGACCGTCCCCCTGGCGCTGGCATTTCGCCTGCCGAAACTTGACCTGCGCCCGATGCACGGCGACGAGGCCGTGCACGCTTACAAATTCAACATCCTGTGGCAGACCGGGCTGTACGAGTACGACCCAAACGAGTACCACGGCCCCACGCTGTATTACTTCACATTCCCCTCTGTTTGGTTAAGTGGCGCTGGTGATTTCGGCGAGACGACCGAGTTTGCGTTTCGTATCGTGCCTGTGCTGTTCGGGGTGGGGTTAATTCTGCTGCTGCCGCTGGTGGCCGACGGGTTGGGGAGGGCGGCGACGATCTGGGCGGCTGTGTTGACCGCGATTTCACCAGCGATGACGTTCTACAACCGCTACTACATCCCGGAGATGTTGCTGGTTTTCTTCACCTTTGCTGCGATCGCAGCCGGTTGGCGTTACGCCCGCACACGGCGCATCGGCTGGGCGCTTACGACCGGCGCGTGCCTGGGACTGATGCACGCCACCAAGGAGACCTGCATCATCGCGTACGGCGCGATGGCGGCGGCCCTGCTGGGGACACTGGTGTGGAGTCGCCTGTCCCACACCGGCGAGTCGCCGGTGCCACAAACAGTTCGGCGCGAGTCGCCGGTGCCACAAACAGTTCGGCGCGAGTCACCGGTGCCACAAACAGTTCGTAGTGATCGCGTATGTGGCGTCACCCCTTGTGGGTGGCGAGAAACGAGAGTGCACCGCCCACGAGGCCTATCTGCGTGCGGACACGCACAGGCAGGGGCGACACTACAGACTGAATCGACCAGCTCAGAAGGGGATGGAGCACCCTGTGAACCGTCGCCCACCCTCAGAGGGGATGGCGCGCCCGGTGGACGGCGGGCCAACGGGGTTCAATCGCATCTGAGCATTAAGGCTTTCGTCGTCGGCGCGGTCGTGGCCGTCGTGGTGTCAATCACGCTGTTCTCGGCGTTTTTTACCAATGCGTCCGGCCCGATCGATTCGCTGCGGGCGTATGCGACCTATTTTGATCGCGCCGGCGGGCACGGCATCCATAACCACCCGTGGTACTACTACTTTCGCATTCTCTTGTACTTTCATTACCCGCCGGCCCCGGTGTGGAGCGAGGGGTTGATCGTGTTACTGGCAATCATCGGCGCGGGTGTAGTCGTTTTTGGCAAGAGCATTCGTAGCGGGCATCACCTACCGGGGCGCCACCCGTCAGGGTACCGCTTGCCGGGGTGCCACCGGCAGCTTGCTGCCAGTGATCAAACCCAAGAGAACCAGGCAGAGCACGGGCGGGCAAGCCGCACGCGGCACACGGGGACAGGCCGCATGTGGCACACGGGTGCGAGCGTCAGCGGAGAGGATGTTCATGATGCGCACCTCTCTCTGCTGCGCTTCCTGACGCTGTACACGCTTGTGATGACGGTGATCCACTCGGCGATCCCGTACAAAACACCCTGGTGCATGCTGGGTTTCTTTCACGGCATGATTCTCCTGGCCGGTGTCGGCGTGGCGGCGGCACTGGGCCGGGGGAAGGTGCGAGAAGGAATTCTCGCACCAGCCTCGTCGTCAGTACCAGCGTCATCAGCACCAGGGTCGTCAGCGCCGGTAGCGCGGTTTACCTTTGGTCGGGGGGCCGTGGGCGTGCTGCTGCTTGTGGGAGCGGTTCACCTCGGATGGCAGGCGTACCTGGCCAACTTCAGGTTCGCTGCTGATAACCGCAATCCGTACGTGTATGCTCACCCGCTCAGAGGCGTCGTTCGCCTGGCCGATTGGGTGGAAAAGCTCGCGGCAGTGCATCCGGACGGTCACCGCATGTTGGTGAAAGTCATCACCGACGATCCCTGGCCCCTGCCGTGGTATTTGCGCCGATTCGAGCGCGTCGGATACTGGGAGCGACCGCCGGATGACCCCGATGCTCCGGTCGTCATCACTTCGCTTGACGTCCAGCCCGCCCTCGACGAGCGGCTACGCAACAAGTACAGAACCAGCTATTATGGCCTGCGGCCGGACGTGGTGCTTCTGGTTTACGTGCAACAAGAGTTGTGGGACGCCTTCGCTGTCAAGGAAAGGAGAAAACGGGATGGGGGCCGTTAATCCGACACGCCGACGCGGCGTCAATCATTCCCCAAACGTGATCTTCCGGCCCGTCTTCTACATTTGCGTTCTGCAAGTTTTTGTGGAATGGGAGCATACGTCAGTGCGCAGCGGCGTTGACACTACAGGGGCCTCTCGTCAGGGATTTGCCGCCTAGCCTGGATTTTCGCCTGAGGGAGTTGCCCCCAATCCGTTTGACTGCGCCGGCTCGTGGTTCACGCGGTATCCCGCTTTTTCACCGGCGAACGCACATCCGTGGGCCTGCTCGGCGCCATGAGCGAGCAACAGTGCGCTAACATAAAAGCGCACACTGCCGTCCGCTCTTCCGATGGCCGTGCCCACCCTCCGATCAGCTCCATCCCTAGCCCGACTTTACCGCGTTTTGGGCTCTGACGGCACTTCTTGAACGAACGTTTGTTGGCGCTGTTGCAGCAATTCATGCCTGTTTTTTAGGGATGATTGCTTCCGAAACGCAGTCACGCCGCGATCATCGTCTTCCCCATGTCTGAAGATATGGGCTACCCAGCCAAAGGTCACGACTACGCCGCTGAGCCACCCTGTTTCGCGCTACCCGCCTTGAGGTTGTCTCCAGCCAGTCTTGCCGCCGTATTTTTTTTGCTATTTTTCTCGTTTTTTTTCCGTCGTTTCGCCGGATCCAGGGTCTTATTAGATGGAGCTGTAGCAAAACAGGATCGTTGTGCCCGATCCGGTCTCTGGCCAGCCAAGAGCAACGGATCGAGGCGAAACGCCCAAAAGGCGGTTTGAACGCTGGCCCTCGAGTGGGGCGTGCATTTTGGGCTCTTGTCTTCGGGCGTCTTTTGAGAGGAGAAAAACCATGCGTGTTCTGATCACTATCATCGCGTGCTCACTGATTACGCTTCCGGCGCTGGCCGACGGTCGCAAGATCAAAGTGCCGAAGGACTATCCGAACATCCAAACGGCCATAAACTTCGCCGAAGATGGCGACACCGTGATCGTCGATGACGGGGTGTGGACCGGCCCGAACAATAAAAACCTCGATTTCTTGGGCCTGGCCATAACGGTGCGGTCGAAGAACGGGCCGGACAACTGCATCATCGACTGTGAAGGTGAAGGCCGGGGCTTTTGGTTTCATGAGAATGAAACCGAGGCATCTGTCCTAAACGGGTTCTCGATCACAAACGGGAATGAGGACGACGGCGGCGGCATCTACTGTTCCGGCAGCAGCCCCACAATCACCAACTGTACGATCACGGACAACACTGCATGCTGCGACCGTGGCGGCGGCATCTATTGTGACGACAGCCACCCCACAATCACCAACTGTACGATCGCAGGGAACACGGCAAGCAACCACGGCGGCGGCATCAACTGTTACAGTAGCGACCCCAGGATCACCAACTGTACGATTACGGGGAACAAGGCCCGCCGTGGCGGGGGCATCTCCTGTTGGAACGGCAACCCGACAATCAGCAATTGTACGATCGCAGGGAACACGGCAAGCAACCACGGCGGCGGCATCTATTGTGACGACAGCCACCCCACAATCACCAACTGTACGATCGCGGACAACACTGCATACTACGGCGGCGGCGGCATCGGCAGTTCCAACGGCGACCCCACAATCACCAACTGTACGATAACAGGGAACACGGCACACTGCGACGGCGGCGGCATCCGCTGTTTCAGCAACAACCCCACAATCACCAACTGTACGATCACAGAGAACACGGCAAGCGAGTACGGCGGCGGCATCTGCTGTTCCGGCAGCAGCCCCACGATCACCAACTGCACGATAACAGAGAACACGGCAAGCGATCGCGGCGGCGGCATCTTCTGTTACGACAGCGACCCCACAATCACCAACTGTATCCTCTGGAGTAACACGCCGCACGAGATATACGTCCATTCCAGCAACCCCAAGGTCAACTTCAGCGATGTCCAGGGCAACTGGCCCGGGCTTGGCAACATCGACGCCGATCCGCTGTGGGTATCCGGCCCGCTGGGCGACTTCTACCTCAGTCAGCAGCAATGCGGCCAACCCGAGGACAGCCCCTGCCTCGACGCGGGGAAAAGCAGAGCCAATAAGCTCGGCTTGAGAAAGTACACGACGTGCATAGAAGGGAAGAAGGACAAGAAGCGCGTGGATATGGGGTACCACTACCCACGGCGCTGATCTGTCGCGCTTTCCCCGCGCGTGGGTACCAAGGGCAAACTTGTTTGCCCGCGCCAGTCCGTGTTGACACACGGGCAAGCTGACGCTTGCCCATGCCACCCGCCGCGGCCGGAAGCTACGCGGCCCAGTTCGTCCTACGCGTTCATGTCGGCCCAGCGTTTGGCCATCTGGCCGAAGATGGCCAGGGCGATGGCGGCCAGGACGCCTATGGCGGCGAACGGAATCCAGACCTTGAACTGCGGGTGGTACTCTTCCCACAACAACCTGGTGACGCTCAACGGTGACTGGTTCACCTCGGCAGCGACCAGTGCGCGGGCTTCGAACGGGTTTAGCCCCAAGAGTTGGGCCGCCTGCGCGTGCGAATTCGACCAGTCTTTCGCATCAAGGGCCTTTTGAATGAGGTTCTGCTTCCGAGCGAGCTTGGTGTAGTTAATGCCGTCTTCCGCCACCTCACCCTCGTCCTCCACCGTGACGAAGATCCCTTTGACCGAGAGCCAAACCTTCTGGTACCAGGTTTCTTTGTCGATTTCGTCCAGCACGATCCGGCGTGCGTTTTCGTCTGCGCCGATTATCTGCTGCAGCAGCTTCCGATCCTTGGTCCAGTCCTTTTGGGCCAGGCCGAGGAAGCGGTGATGCGGCTCATTGATCAGGTACGTGTACGCGCGGTCCTGAAGATCAACGGAAGGCATTTCCATCGCGTTTAAGGCCTGGTCCACCGCGACATCCTCAGCGCCGGTGGCTGCGCTTAGCGCGGCGAACGACTTGATGCGACCAATGCCGATACGTTCCTCGATTTCTTTGATCCTTTTGTCGAGTTTGTCAGCAGAGTTGGCGAAGGTCATCCCTGCCACTGCATCGTGAATACCGGGCGTTCCCTGAGCTAGGTACTCCAGCCCCAGGTTGTTCAACACCTCGGGATTACGGCCGAACTTGTCCCATAACATGGCGATGATGTCGGTATCCTCTTTGAACTGCTCGGGGGGCAGATCCTTGTTGACCAGCTCATCGCGGACGATCTCAAACGCCACCACCCGTTTTTTGTCGATCACCTCGGGCAACAGGTGCGCAAACCTGGCGATCCCGATGGTATGAATGTCCTTCTCTCCGCCGGCCAAGTCTTGCACGAGGGCCGCCATTTCCTTGATATGATCCGCGACGGTGATTATCTCGTCGGCGGCGGGTGTGCTTTGCTTGGCTTGCGGTTCCGGCTCGTCCAACTCCTCTTTGGCGTCCAACAGTCGGTTCACCTGGTCGGCCAGAGCCTTCGCTTCGCCGTCCAAATCCTCGGCCAGGGCTTTGACCTTTTTGGCGAAGCCCTTGACGGTCTTGGCCCGGTAGTCTTCGTGCAGGGCGATGTATTGCAACGCGAGGTTCACGATTTGACCGCGGTCGTAGCGAAAGCTGTCGCGCAGGATCTTGGCGGCGGTATCGGTGTCGACGCCGAGGTCGGCCCGAGCCAGCTCAAAAGCCACCTCCCGGTCGATTGCCATCAGTTCCGGGATTCTCTCCAGCGAATCGCTCCAATCCGCGGACTGGGCGGCGCGAGCGACCAATTCGGGATTGCCGGCCAGGTATTTGAGGGCGAGGGTGGCTTTTTCCCCGTAGTTGTCGTACACCACGCCGGCGATCATCGAGCCGAACCCCACGCCGATACCGATCGGAATGTTTACGTACCCCAGGTAGAGGCCTTTCTTACCCGGCGGGGCGATCAGACCCAGGTATTCGTTCTTCTTGGGCCCGGTCCACATCTCCCCGAGCGAGAAGAACAGGATTCCCAGAAGCAGAATCCAGCCGTTGCCGGTGAGTCCGGCCACCAGGATACCCACGGTGGCAACGCTCATGCCGATGAGCATGGCGCTGAGCGTGCGCATCCGCGCCGCCGCCCACGAGACCGGAATCACCAGCAGCACAATCAGCGCTGCGTTCAGATTCAGCAGGATCTGCTGCGGCACCTGCACCAGGCCGCGGTCGCCGTACTCCTGCCAGGCCTGCGGAGCATGGGCGGCCACCATCGAGCTGTCGACCCAATCGGTGATGAAGTTGGGGTGCAGGTCCCAGAGTTGGTACATCATCATCCAAAAGCAGGACATGATCAGCAGAAACGCCGGCAACCGAAGCTGCCAGACAAACTCACCTTCGCGAAGCCACGTCGCCAGCAGCGACCCTGCCGCCAGCAGAATCAGCCCGGCAGGCCATTGCCCGTCGACAAGAATTACAATCCCAAGGCCGACGAGGATCATGGCGACTCCCACCGGGGCGCGCATCGGATGGAACGTGCCGCCTTTGAACCAGAAGGGCCAGATGTTCTCGATGGTCCGCACGAAGACCGTCCCCAGGCTAAGCGACTTGTCCGCTCCCGAAGGCACGTCCTTGAAGGTCAGCAGCAGCAGCAGGTTCGCACTGGTGAAGGCGGCCGAGGCAATGAACAGGTTCCGCCAGCCCTCAGCGCTGTGGGGTTTGCCCAGAATCACGGTGGCCAGGACCGGAGCCATCACCGCTCCGACGTTGACCACCCAGTAGAAGATGCCCCACCCCAGGGACGAGGTCTCCTTGGTCAGGTTCTGGGCGATGGAGCCCTGCAGGGCGGGCTTGAAGAAGGCGGTTCCGGTGGCCAGCACGAGAATGCCCGCAAAGAAACCGTAGTAGCTGTGCATCGAGGCCATCATCAGATAGCCGATGACGTTGGCGCTGATGGCGCCGACCAGCACCCGCTTGTAGCCGTAGCGGTCGGCGATACCGCCGGTGAACATCGGCAGCCATGACTGCAGGATGGCCCACCACATGTAGATCCACCCCTTGGTGATCGCCGTGAGGTGCAACCCGCCCGGCTCGGTGGCCTGCATGATGTAGAGCGGAACCACCGCCCGAATGCCGAAGTAGGCCAGCCGCTCGAACATCTCGATGCTGTTGAGCATCCAATAGGCACGGCCAAACGCGGAGCCTTTCGTCGCGCCTTCCAGTTCGGGCGAAGCGGACGTGTTGTCTGACATTAGCTAATTCCTTCCTGTCTGTAACTGCGAGTGTCGCACTCCTCGAAGCGTTGGGTGCCCCATTCATCCCGGTCCCGATCTACATCGGGACCGGGATGGGTGGGGGACGGACCGCTCACACGATCGGCCATGCGTTGGGTGCCCCATTCATCGCGCAGCGATGGGTGGGGGACGGACCGCTCACGCGATCGGCCATGCCCCGTCCCAATCCATCGCGATGACCGACTGGTCATCAAACTCGTAATACCGATAGCTGCTCCATCGCCAGTCCTCAGCCCGGTCGACGAGCCCTCGCGTGATCGGATTCTTGTGCATGTAGTCCAGCTTCTGGTGGAGCGTATTCTGGTTCGTTACGTTAAAGTCGTAGCCGCGAGGTTTCCAGAACGGTTTCAGTCCGTTGCCCAGCGCCCACGCGTCCAACGGAGGGCTGCCGAGGGTTCGGGTGGTCGCCCAGACCGATCGCAATGCGGCCTTCCCATGCCGCCCAACGTGCTGTTTGAGGGTCTGCAGAACCGACGAGATCAGCACCGGTTCTTCCGCGCTCACAGGCGTCGGGAAGACGAGCAGATGCACGTGCTCAGGCATGATCACGTATCCAATCCATCGGATTCCAAGTTCATCCCGCGTTCGACGCATCCCATCGATAAACACGCGCTTGACCGTGTCATGGCGAAAGAACCGCAGCCGCCGGTAACAGGAGATGGTAAGAAAATGGGTATGGCCGTATTCATCATGTCGGCGCAGTCTGCTCGGCATTCGTGCATTCTATCAGGTGTCGAATCCGTCCCCCATCCTTCGCCGGAGGCGAAGGATGGGGCACCCACCGCGTGTCGATCCGTCGCCCTCCCGGCGCGGTCTTTGCCCCATCCTGGGTGAATCAAGTCGCTGGTTGCGCCTGGAGCGCATTGTCGTCCAACGGCGGCGCAACGGCAACCGGCGTACCGCATTCCGGGCATATCCCGGAGACATTGCCGTACAAGTTGTACCCGCATTCTATGCACAACACCCCGCGCACGTCGAACGGAATGCGATGGCTGTACTTCTTCAAGACGACCTTCGTCCCGGCTGAACGTTCACCCCAACGCTGCCCTCGTTGTAACCGAAATGCGATAATCAGGAAAAAGGTGGATTGTCCTACGCTGGCAACCAGGTCCAACCCGAATCCAATCATTCCGGCGACGAAAACGATGGCATTGGGTACGAGGATGGGAATGTTCCGTTTGAACGAAACGCCGAAACCGATTGGCGCCATCGTCTCAGCGATAACTACCTGAATCCCGCACACCCACTTGCCCGGTGAATGGCCGCGAAATCCGTCCTTGAACGGGAAGAGTGCGACGACGATGCCGCTGAGGAGATACGAAGCCACCATCCACGGTGAAAGAGGTAACGCGGTCGCGGGTGGTGTCGGGGACGGCGCCGCACCCCATGAAGGAAAGCCGAAAACGACCGCAACGCCGAGCAAGACCATCCAGGGTATCCAAGCCACGATACTGTCAATAACAAAAGCAAGTCGACGCCGCGCCGCCAGGCGATAGTAGCACTTGCGGCAGACTTCGGTCTCATAGAGCAGTCTGGGTTTTCGTCTGCGTTTGATGACCCGCTGACAGATCGGGCATGCAGGCGCCTCCGCGGTGGATGATATGTTTTGAACGTCGCTCATGGGTACTTCCTTCCTATGTCCGCACAACGGTACGCTGGACGCGCACCTTGATCCTCACAATTCAATACAACCCCGCCCAACCACCATTCAAATTCGCTCAGGCGGGTACGGCGGGTTTACCCGCCGCCCACCGTTCTCGCAGCGGCGGGTGAAACCCGCCCCACACTTGCTAGGAAGCGATACGCCGTCGCCCTGGGAGAACTCCTCCCCGGCGGTCGCTGCTCGCGTCCGCTCGAAGAACAGCGCTCCCTTACGGTCGCGGCTCGGTTTGGCGTCCGGCCTCTCACACCCGCTCCGCCTGGACCAGGTTGTCGTAGGTTTCGCGGCGGCGGATCAAACGGGCGGTGTCGTCTTCGACCAGCACCTCGGCCGCGCGCGGGCGGGAATTGTACTGGCTCGACATCACAAAACCATACGCCCCCGTGCTGAAGATGCATATCAGGTCGCCGCGCTTAACCGGCGGCAGCCAGCGATCCCTGGCCAGAAAATCGCCGCTCTCGCACACCGGCCCGACAACATCGACCAGGACCGTGCCCTCGAGCTTCAACTCCATCCCACGCTCAGGCGGCACCATACCGGCCATCGGGGTCACCGGCCAGACGAAATGAAAGGCATCGTAAAGCGCCGGCCGGATCAGATCGGTCATGGCCGCGTCCACGATAACAAACTGCCGATCACCGGATTGCTTGGTGTACAGGGTCTTGGCCACCAGCACGCCGGCGTTGGCGGTGATGCTCCGGCCCGGCTCCAGAAGAACCTGCAAATCCTTGTCCCTAAGCAGCGGTATGATCGCGCCCGCGTAGTCGGCTGCCGGGGGGGCCTGCTCCGTTTCGTAGTGCGCTCCGTACCCCCCCCCGATGTTGATCGCCCTGATCGTATGACCATCGCTGCGCAGCCGGTCGATCAATTCAAGCCCCTTGGTGATCGACTCCACGTACGGTTCGATCTCGTTGACCTGCGAGCCGATGTGCAGATGGATCGCCGACAGGTCCAGCCCGGCCCGACCGGCAAAGCGGCGAAAGACACCCCGCGCCCGCTCGACATCCACGCCGAACTTCGTCTCCCGCTTTCCGGTCGTGGTGTAGACGTGAGTTTTGGGATCAACGTCGGGGTTGACGCGCAGGGCGACGAGGGCCGTTCTGCCCAAGTCGGCGGCGATGGCGGCAACGTTATCCATCTCCGCTTCGCTTTCCACGTTGAACCAGCCGATCCCGGCGTTTAGCGCATCGCGGATTTCCTCGTCTGTTTTCCCCACCCCCGCAAAGACGATTCGCGCCGGATCGGCCCCCGCTTCGAGCGCCCGGGCCAACTCACCACCGCTGACCACGTCGAAAGCGCAACCGCGCTCGCGCAGTATTCTGATGATCGCCAGGTTGCTGCAACTCTTGATCGAGTAACACAGCCACGGGTCTAACTCGGCGAAGGCCGTTTGCAGGCGGTCATAGTGATCCAGGATTGTCTGTCGAGAATAAACGTACAACGGCGTGCCGAACCCGTCAGCCAGGTCCACCAGGCTTGTCCGCTCGCAGTAGAGCACACCGTTGCGGTAAGTGAATGAATCCATCGGGCAATCCTGTTACGCTGCGCCCTGTCAGGTGTAAGTTATCAGCTATCAGCTATTAGCTGTTAGCTTCTAGCCATCAGGCACCGGTTGTGCGGCACGCTGGTGCAGGAGTGGGCTGGTACGAGAATCCTTTCTCGCATGTGTTCAGCGTGTGTCGGGCGTGAAGGCACTTGTCGTGCCCCGTAGGGGCGATTGAAAGTAGCCCGGCGTTTCAACGCCGGGGAAAGGACGTGTCTCCAGCCTATCAGTCCCGTAGGGACGGCTGAAAACGCGTGGCGTAACCGGATTTCAGTCGTCCCCACGGGACTTGCATGCAAGACACCGTCACCTTCCCCCCGTTGAAACGAGGGGCTACTCTCACCTCGTCCCTCCGGGACGAATCCTGTACAGACCACTAAACACGCATCCCTTCTCGCACCAGGGTTACTTTCTCGCACAACACATTGGGAAAGGACGTTCGATCCAGCGAACCGATCCCCAACCTACAATCCGCAATCCCTAATCCGCAATTCCCAGTCCTCCCAGTGCGGTTTTGGCATTCCACGCCTGATTCCTTATGCTAGCGGATGATATGGACCTTAGCTATGGGGTCTGTATGTCCGGATTGTGACGGAGTGAGCGACAAGAGCGTGAACGACCAAGCCGACGTCATTCTGTACACTGACGGTGCGTGTAGCGGCAATCCAGGCCCCGGCGGGTGGGCGGCAATTCTTCGCCACCCGGCTACCGGAAAGGAGATGAAGCTAAGCGACGCGGACCCAAGGACGACGAACAACAAGATGGAGTTGACCGCCGTCATCGAGGGGTTGCGAACGCTCAATGATCGTAAACGCTGGCGCGTACATGTGGTGACCGACAGCGAATACGTGATCCGCGGTATGACCGAATGGATCGAAGGCTGGATCGCCAACGGGTGGCGCCGCGGCAAAAAAACCACTAGTCCCGTCGTCAAAAACGCCGACCTGTGGAAAACGCTATACGAGTTGTGCGAAAAAAACGAGGTTACGTTTGAACACGTGCGAGGCCATACGGGACACCCGGAAAACGAGGAGTGCGACCGACTGGCGGTACAGGCCTCCCGGCGGGCAGCCCAAGCGGACGTGTGATTGAATTCCAAATGGCATAGCATCTGACCGGCTGGAAGCCGGTCCCACACGGGCCGGTGCGAAAACACTGTGCTGGTGCAATAATCCCTTCTCGCACCTTGTGTTGAGAGCGAGATAGTAATCTAACTGTCAGACTGTGGGGCGGTTTTTCTAACCTGTCAGGATCATGGGACAGGTTTTCTAACCTGTCAGGATTGTGGGACGGGTTTTCTGACCTGTCTCGCAGGCCCGTGATGACGTCTGAACAGGCGATGGGTGCGACTACGCCACAACCGAGCATCGGACGCGGGGTTTATCTGGCCACGACGGCTTATGTCGCAGGCGACGTCACGCTGGGCGACGACTGCACGGTCATGCATCAGGCGGTGATCCGGGGCGACGTGTCCGCCATCCGAATCGGCGCCCGGGTCAACGTGCAGGACGCCGCCGTCATCCATACGGAATATGAAGTTCCCCTTGATATCGGCGACGATGTGGTCATCGGGCACCGCGCGGTCGTGCATTGCCGCCGCGTGGGTCGTAACACGCTGATCGGCATCGGCGCGATTCTGCTGGACGGTGCCCAAGTTGGCGACGGGTGCGTGGTCGCAGCCGGCGCAGTGGTGCCGCCCGAAATGACCATCCCCCGTGGCAAGCTGGTCATGGGCGTGCCTGCCCGCGTCGTCCGTGACACGACGGAGACGGAGCGGAAGTACGTCGCCGAGGTGATTGAACACTACGCGGAGCTAGGCCGGAAGCATCAAGCCGGGATGTATCCGAATATTTGCCACCGCTGATCGAAGTGCACTACGGGTCTATTGCGCGCGGGTGGGGCGGCGACCCGCCTCCCGCGCTTTGTGTGGGCCATGCGATGGAAAAAAGTGCAGCGAGTGGCGACAATATCAACCCTCACTGAATCCTGCGGCAGACTGAGGCAACTTGACGACGCCCGTGGCGTTATAAATAAGGACCGTAAGTCGCATTGCCAACCGTGCATCTACCGGGCAGACTGGGACCGTGCCACACCCCGCGCGGCGTCAGATCGTGGCTCAGCAACGGCTAATGAGCGGGCTGACTCAAACGAACCGTCTACGTCTGGGAAGGGTATAAGGGGTATGACTGTTGTAATGGTCTCGGCGGCGACGTGCCGAAAGACGAACTACACCCGGGCGGTGCCACCCGGCCGGGCCGATGTGGAACCGAATAGATGACAAACCCGACGCACAACCCGATTGAGGGCGATTCAGGCCGTGCCTCACCGCCGCCTTCCGACGTCGGCGGGCGTCGCGCCTCGTTGCCTTCCGGCGATATGTTGGGCGAGTTCGAGATTCAGGAGGAAATCGGGCGTGGCGGCATGGGAACGGTCTACAAGGCCTGGCAGAGGTCGCTCCAACGCGTGGTGGCGCTGAAGATCCTGGCGCCGCACGTGAGTAGCTCACCCAACGCCATTGTGCGTTTTCAGCGTGAGGCCCAAGCCGCCGCCAAGCTGCATCACAGCCATATCGTCCCGATTCACGCCCAGGGTTCGAGCGACGGCTACTACTACTATGCGATGGAGCTCATCAACGGCGTGAGTCTAAGCGCCGAGATCGCCAATATGCGGGCTTTGAGCGCGGCCGCCGACATTAAGGACATTGACGAGACACAGGTGGTTTCGCGATCCGGCCAGGTATCCTTTGACCCCGGAGCCACGGTTGCCGTCCGCCCGGGGCTGGGCGATTCAGAGGACCAGGCAAGCGAGGCGGGTGATTCCTGCGTGACACTTGGCATGGACGTAGCCGATCACCGCGGTGAAGACCGCTTCGAGTCCATCGCCGAGCAGATCGCAACGGTGGCCGACGCGCTGGAATACGCCCATCAGCGAGGCGTGATCCACAGGGACATTAAGCCGCACAACCTGATCCTGTCCGACGACGGCCGGCTTCAGATCACGGATTTCGGTCTGGCCCGGGTGCTGGAACAGCCGGGGGTGACGGTTACGGGGGAATTCATCGGCTCGCCGCTGTACATGGCCCCGGAGCAGATCGCCGGGGACGGCACTCGCGTGGATGGTCGGGCCGACATCTACTCGCTGGCGGCGACGATGTATGAATGGCTCACGTTGAGACCGCCTTTCCCCGGTAGGACTCGCGAGTCTGTGATCGGGCAGGTTCTGCGGGGCGAACCTTGCCAACCTCGCACGCATGATCCGAGCATCCCGATCGATCTGGAGACCATCTGCCTGCGGGCGATGGAGCGCCGGCCCGAGCGTCGATACCAGTCGGCCGCGGAGTTTCGAGACGATCTGCGTGCCTATCTTGCGGGGCGTCGCATTCGCGCCAGGCGGGCCGGCTTGGTCACGCGCGCCCGCCGATTCATCGGGCGTCATCAGACCGCGTCGCTGGCCGTAGCCGCGGCGGCTATAGCAATTGCTGTGATGGTCTATTTCTGGCACGGCAGTACTACAATTCAGCAGAAGCAGTTAGCGCTTAGCGAGCGTGAGTCGCGTGTTGAACAGAAGGAGGCCCGTCTCAACGAGCAGGCGACTCAAATCGGTACTCTGATCACCGACATTAACGAGCGCTCCGCAGAAGGGTTGATCGTGCAGGGCGCGGAATTCGTCAGCAGAGAAGTCCCGGGAATCGTGGAAAAAACGGCCAACCTCACGACGGAAAACGTCGGCGCCCTGCTTGCTGAGAACCCGGCTAGCGCAGATGTGGGAACGCTGGCCGGCATCGCGCGCCGTGCGGTGGAGGATCTGCTCCAAGCCTCCGGTCCGCTGGATGAGTTGCGTATTCAAACGATGGCCATTGATCCGAGGCTTATAGTGCTGCGGGCGGCCATGGACGCCTCGGATCCGGTGGCGGCGGTAAACAGAATCGACCCGTTTGTTCGCGACCCAAGCGACTATACCGCGCGCTACCTGCGAACCCTGCTGTACGGAAAAGCAGGGCAGTACGAGTTGATGGCCGCCGATGCCGCATTGTTGGTACAGCATCCGAAGTCCGACGCGCAGGCATACGTGGTACAGGGTTTGGCGAGCTTGCTGGCAAACCAGTGGGAGCCGAGTGCTGCGGATTGCAGCCGTGCGATCGCGCTGGACGAGTCGTTGTTGGTCGCCTGGGTGGTGCGCGGCCTGGCACGGCTTCAGTTGAGCCTGACGTCCGAGGCGCTGGGCGACTTTGACGCCGCCCTGGCCTTGTCACCGGACTCGGTCGTCGGCCGACTGGGCCGGGCGTTCGCCTGCTTCATCCACATGCAGCATGACGCCGCGATCGAGGATTGTTCCTACGTGCTGGCCTTGGAGCCGGACAACATCGACGCCCTGGTGGCGCGCGGGGGCTTCCTTCGTGCCGCTATGCGATACGACGAGGCGTTGAGCGACTTCGGAAAGGCCTTCAACGTCAGAGGCATCTCGCTGTCAGCGAAAATCCGCATTCTTGGAATGTTGAGTTCGACGCGTCTAAGCCGCGACTCCCAGGAGAGCACTCCCGGCGCTGCCAGACCGACGGCGAATGCGTCCGCCGGACAGGATGCTGCTGACAGCGTGGACGACTCCACTTCGCCGGTGGCGTTGCCCGGAACGGCCAGCCGCCCGCCGCCGGCCGGCTACAGCCCACTCGCACCGTCGCGGTTGGCTTTCCCACGGCGGACGTTGTTGCTCCAGCGGAATCGTCTGACGTCCGCGCCCCGTGCGGCCGGAGGCTGAGCTTCGTGAGCGTACCAGCCGACCACGCCGCGAACGAAGCTCTGCGGCTGCGAATCCACGAAGATGACATGCAGTGGGTCTTCTCCCGCAGCGGCGGGCCGGGGGGGCAAAACGTCAACAAGGTCAATACACGTGTTACGCTGGTGTTTGACCTGGACGCCTGCACGGCCCTTGCCGACCAGGAGAAGCAACGGATCCGCTCCCGGCTTCGCAGCCGCATCTCGCGCGACGGCCTTTTGCGTCTGGTTTCGGCTCGCTACCGCAGCCAGTCCGCCAATCGTCGCGACGCGATCGATCGGTTTTACCTGCTATTGGCCGGCGCATTGCACAGACCAACGCCGCGCCGGCCGACAAAGATCCCCAAACGCGCCCGCGAACGCCGCCTGGCCGACAAGTCAACCCAGGCGGAGCGCAAACGGTTGCGCCGCACGCCTACACTCGGAGGTGAGTAGCTGTGATTTCAGGAACGGCTTACAGCATAACAATCGTGATCACCACGAACAGCGGCACCAGGATCAGGACGCTGTAGGCCATGTAGCCGAAGAAGCTGGGCATCTTGACGCCCGACTGTTCGGCGATGCTCTTGACCATGAAGTTCGGGCCGTTGCCGATGTAGGTCATGGCCCCCATGAAGACCGCGCCGAGCGAGATCGCGATCAACCAGATCTCGAGGATATGCGACGACCCTTCAGCCAGCGGTACGACGGATGTGGCGGCTTCCGGCGTCATCGTGCTTGCCGTCTCGAAGAACACGACGTAGGTAGGCGCGTTGTCAAGGAAGCTCGACAACGAGCCGGTGGACCAGAAGAAGTGCCACGGCTCTTTGATTAACCGTGACAGCGTCGCCCCGCTCTCATGCAGGATTTCAATGGGAACCTGCATGCAGATGAAGATTCCGATGAACAGCGCCGCCACCTCCAGAATCGCGTGGTAATTGAACTGGTTGTCCTTTTTGATCCAGTGGGGCGTGGTGATCATCGACAGCGCCACAAACACGATCATCAATACCTCCCGCCCCAGAGGCGGAACGATCAACCCGGTTCCCAGAAGCGGTTTGTCGGGTTTGACCAGGGCCACACACAGGACCACACCGAGCAGCCACACAAAGTTGATCGAGCCGGACAGCGAGAGCTTCCTGCGATGCAACTCGTCGTAGACGATATCGGACGGCTTCTCCTTGCTGTAGGCGATGGTGTCCCAGACGAAGTAGATGATTAACAGTGCCACGGTGGCGGCCAGCCACTGCGGCCAAAGGACCAGCGTCCACATAAATGGAACACCTCGCAGATATCCCAGAAACAGCGGCGGGTCTCCAATCGGCAGCAGGCAACCGCCTACGTTGCTGACCAGGAATATGAAGAAGATGACCGTGTGCTTGATGTGACGGCGCTCCGAATTGGTTTGCAGCAACGGCCTGATCAGAAGCATACTCGCCCCGGTCGTGCCGATGAAGCTGGCCAGCAGCGCGCCGATCGCCAGAAACATGGTGTTGGTCGATGGGTGTGCGGGCATGTCCCCCTTCAGGCAGATGCCCCCGCTGATGACGTACAGCGAGAAGAGCAGCATGATGAACGGGATGTATTCATCGAAGATCGCGTGCCTGAGCACGTGCCGGACTTTGTCAAGATCATACGCGAACAGGTAGTAGAACAGCGTCATTGCCCCGAACGCCAGCGCGACCCCCAAGCGGTTCTTGTTGTTCTCCCACCAGTGGGCTGTTGCCGGAACAAGTGGCAGGATCGCGATGCTCAGCAGGATTCCGACGAACGGAGCAATCGCCCACATGTTGGGTCTATGTCCGTGGGCGTCAGCACCGTGCGCCGTCCCGTCGGTCGCCACGCTTGGAGCCACGGCGTCCAGAATGAGCAAAGCGATGGCCACCGCACCGAGGGTGATGGCCGCCCACTTGAAGCTGCGTCCGGTGGAATCAAGATGCGCGTCGTCGTGCGACATGTCGAGACCGATTTCCATTGAGTCAGCTCCTGATGGCACGTAAGAGTTGCAGGCCAGGGCGGACGGTGTAAGGTTGGACCGGTCGTCTGTGCTTGTGACACCGGCGACTCGCCGGTAGGGCCACAGGCGAGTCGCCTGTGCCACAGAGCCGACCCGATTCCGGACACCTCAAGCCGATCCCGGGGATCGGACGATACCGGCGCCGGGCCTGGCCCCCGTCCGCAACATCCCCAGCAGTATCGGCTAGCGACGTGGGTTACATTGTCCCGCACCACGTGCAACACCGACTTACGCGCCGCGTCAGTCGCTCGAACCGAGTATGATCGCCGAAACAAGGTCCGAAATCCAGTGGACAGAATGAGCGAACCGAGGGAGGGGTAAGCGTCACGATTGTGGGTAGAGCAAAGTTCCACTTTGCTCAGCGGCGTTGAAGTGGGTCCCCGTGGGCAAAGAGGATCTTCGCCCTACCCCGTGGGCAAAGAGGATCTTCGCCCTACCCCGTGGGCAAAGAGGATCTTCGCCCTACCCCGTGGGCAAAGAGGATCTTCGCCCTACCCCGTG
>Ga0114922_10000795_pt1 | contig 30397 bp, 19 predicted proteins | sample AartaG_FD_100975 | JGI IMG/M metagenome (GOLD analysis project Ga0114922, IMG submission 100975) | Deep subsurface microbial communities from Aarhus Bay to uncover new lineages of life (NeLLi) - Aarhus_00045 metaG | ecosystem: Environmental > Aquatic > Marine > Oceanic > Sediment | place... | reverse complement strand
TTGGTATCTCTTTTGATGCCAACCCTTTATGAGTATGCCGGCGGCTTCAATGCGATAAACTCCAGCCTCGTTAGAGGTAGTTGTGGCTTCCATTTTAACCAACTTTTTTGGATGAGAGCCATAATTTTAAATGATAATGTCAACTTATACCGTGAGGAGATGGCTATGAAACATCTTTATCTGTCCATTTTGATAGTTTCCATGTGTGTGAGTTCTTCTGCTGGTGCGGAATCCGCATTCCGCGATATTCCGATGGAAGAGGTTCGGGCCGCTTTCAATAAACCCGTACCGCCGCACCCGCGTCTTTTCATGACAGACAGGCAGGTTAGGGAGATTCAGAAAGAAATAAAATCTCAGCCTTCTTTGCAGATCTTCTATCAAGCCCTGCTTACCAAAGCAGAGGGACTATTGGATCAAAAGCCCGTCGAAAGAAAATTAACCGGAAGACGCCTGCTCGGTGTTTCGCGGCGATGTCTGGACAGGGTGATTCATCTGTGTGCCGCCTATCGTTTCACGCACAACCAAGCTTATCTGAAGCGTGCCGAAAAGGAGCTGCTGGCCTCGGCGGCGTTTTCGGATTGGAATCCCAGTCATTTTTTAGATGTAGCGGAAATGACCGCAGCGCTGGCGATCGGGTACGATTGGCTTTATCATGATTTATCTGAGGAAAGTCGTCAGGCCATTGGCCGGGCCATTCTGGAAAAAGGGCTTACGCCTTCTTTGAAGCATACAGGCAGGATGCGGGGTCATAATAACTGGAATCAGGTATGTAACGGCGGGATAACATTGGGTGTTTTGGCGATCATGGAAGATCAGCCTGAATTGGCCCAAACCCTGGTGCACCGAGCAATCAATGGCGTGCAGGTGGTAATGAAATATTATGAACCTGACGGCGCTTACCCGGAAGGACCGGGCTATTGGGTGTATGGCACGAGCTATAATGTACTTTTGCTGGCGGCGCTGGAGTCGGTTCTGGGAACCGATTTCAATCTCTCGAAAGCACCTGGTTTTGCGCGTAGTGCAGGATATTACCTGCATGTTACCGGTCCGACGGGAAGGTATTTCAATTACCCGGACAGTGGTTCCAAGGGCGATTTTCTTCCCACGGTGTTCTGGTTTGCCCAGAAATATGCCCAGCCCGCCCTGGCCTGGCGTCAACATCAACTTTTAAAACAAGCATCGAAGGGGAATGCGTCGTCCTTAGTTGGTAGTCGTTTTTCTCCGCTGCTTCTGCCGTGGTATCAAAGCGCTTCGGCCGTTCCGGATAGTCTGTGCTGGGCCGGACGGGGCAGTAATTCGGTAGCGATGTTTCGCAGTTCCTGGACCGATCCGGATGCGGTTTACCTGGCGATCAAAGGCGGCTCGCCGGGAGTTTCGCATGGGCATATGGATGTGGGAACGTTTGTTATCGATGCGGACGGTCTGCGCTGGGCGGTTGATCTGGGTGCGGAGAGCTATCACAAAATCGAATCGCTGGGTATGAATCTTTGGGGCCGGGCGCAGGACGCTCAGCGGTGGCGGATCTTTCGTTATAATAATCTCTCTCACAGCACCCTGTCGGTGAATGGTCAGTATCAGAGGGTCAAGGGTACTGCGCCGATAATTCGCTTTTCCGATGATAAAACTTTTCCGCATGTGGTATTTGATATGTCGGAGGTCTATGCGGGTCAGTTGGCACAGTCCTATCGGGGCGGCGCGCTATTGCCGGACGGTACGATTGTTATCCAGGATGAGTTCAAGGCCACCGATCGGGCGGCCACGGTGCGTTGGGCCATGGTGACTCCTGCCGAGGTTTCTATTCAAAGCGATAAGAGCGCTTTATTGAAACAAAAAGGAAAAATCATGCGTCTGACCGTGCTCACGGATGAAAAGATACAGTTAAAAACGTATTCAACGGAACCGAAGGAGGACTATGACGCACCCAATCGGGGTACGCAAATGATCGGTTTTGAAGTATCTTTGTCGTCGGGGCAAGCGGCTCGTACTGCCGTGCTTATGACTCCGCCGAGCGTGTCTGCAAAGGATTCGATTGATCTGCCGTCGGTTTTGCAATGGTCGAAACCGCAATAGGCGAATCAATGACGAATGACGAAATTCGAATGACGAATCAATGACGAAAAGCGAATGACGAATAAAGAGCATGGCAGCCCGTTGAAAAAAAATCCGAAATTCGAAACTCGAAATCCGAAACAATATCGAAGGTTCAAAATTCAAATTTTTCAAACGTAAAGCGTCGGTTGTCGTCGCTACATTATAAAAGGATAGCCGAGGGCGGCTGTGCCACATGTTGTTAGGCGCCCTTAGAATAGAATTTTATGCTGAAGGTCGATGATACAATTCGGATCGATGGGCGATATATCGCGATTACCTACGTTCGTTCGCGGGGGCCGGGGGGGCAAAACGTCAACAAATTGAACACCCGGGCGCAGTTGGTATTCGATCTGAAAGGGTGTACGGACCTGGGGTCGGCGGTGAAGGAGCGATTGCAGGTGTTGGCCGGTCGGCGGATGACGGCGGACGGGCGGATGATCATGCAATCGGACCGATATCGGCACCAGGGCCGGAATCGGCAGGAATGTCTGGATCGCTTGCGGCGGCTGATTCGAAAAGCGCTACAACCGCCCAAGCCGAGGATTCCAACGAAACCCAGTCGGGCGGCGAAGGAGAAACGGCTCGCGGATAAAAAGCATCGTAGCAAAGTAAAAAATCTGCGGGGAAGAGTTAGCCACGAATGAACACGAATGAGCACGAAATGTTTTAGGGTATAGGGGCTAGGGTCTAGGGTATAGATAAAGAGTCCACAGGCCACAGTCTTCAGTCCACAGCAAGAAAGTAGATGGGTAGATGAGTAAATGGGTGGAAGGAAATCGTAGGGGCGGCCCCGTGTGGCCGCCCGGTTTACAGTTCACAGTTCACGGTTCACAGCAAGAGAAGATTCTTCGCTGCGTTCAGGATGACAGAGTCGAAGGCAGTTGTGGCACATGGCTAAGCTGCGCGTAGGCATGCCACCCGTCCGGCAAGGTTTCCATTGTCCCTACGGGACTCCAAATTTTTTGGGCATGCTACCCGCCAATAAATTGGCGGGCTATTATCATAACGACCCTACGGGTCGAATATTTTCCCCCGGTTGACAGGGGGGATGGTAGGTTTTTACCCGGTCGCTTGCGCTCCCGGCTCTTTAGTCATCACCACCCGATATAGTAAACGGTTTCTGGTTAGGCCCCCCTCCTGGCGGAGGGGGCTTTAGAGGGTGGCCACATGGGGCCGCTCCTACGTATGGTTATATGGGCGGCCACGTGGGGCCGCCCCTACCCATCGGTTTTTTCGGCGAGGATGAGCATTCGGTCAGCGCGGTTGGTGAGCGGTTTTCCCTGTTTGTCGCCAAAGACGTCGATGACTTTCATGCCGGCTTTGGTGAAACACTGTCGGAGTTCGCGGCCATAATAATGGCGTAGGGTAAATCCGGTGCGGTGGCGCTGGTTGTCTTTAGTGATATACAAGACGTCGTTGCGAATCGTTTGATTGAAGACGTCATGGGTCAGCTTGTGCGTCATAATAGTGCCGTCGTCAAACTCGATGACGCGTTCGGTCTTCCAGCCGGTCATCCGACCTTCGAGGCAGGGGTAATCCAGGAGAAATCGACCGTTTGGCTTGAGGGCGCAGGCGGCGGCGTTGAGGACGGCCTGGTTATCTTCGTCGTTTTGGAAATAGCCAAAGGCGGTGTAAAAATTGAAGATGCCGTCGAATTCATTTTCGAAGGGGATATTTCGCATATCGGACTGGATAAACTCGACGTTCAGGTTTTCCTTTTGGGCCTGTAGGCGAGATTCGGCAAGGAGGGTAGGGCTCAGATCGAGGCCAACGACCTGGAAGCCCCGGCGGGCCAATTCCAGGCAATGGCGGCCCTGTCCGCAGCAGAGGTCCAGGACGCGGCAATGCGGAGAGAGGCCCAGAAACCGGATAATGGCGTCGGCGTCCTCGCCGGTGTGCTCAGGCTCGATCCATTGGACCCAGTACTTCAAATACCAATCGTCGAAGAAATTCTCGTACCAGTTATCATCGTGACTCATGGCGGTCGGTCCTATGCAAAGCTAAAAGGTAGGCACAGCCTACCCTACATCTGGATTCCGTTAAAAGGTAGGCACAGCCTACCCTACTTGTCTAAGTTATTGCTATCCAGTGACTTAAGTTGTTTTTTAGCCACCAGAGGCATATTTTAGCTTCTATGACAATTCTTGACTAGCACTATAGCTTCAATTATTTTAGCCGGCAGAGGTAACTGCTTTGGGGATAATATGTTATACATAAACATAAATTATTGAATCGGATTAACTTATCCGAATAATTTCCGTCTATATGGAAGAGGCTGAGAATGAATATAGATAAAATCAACAGTTGCGGAAGTCCGCAAAACGAGGCATACTATAAAGATATTGGAAACATCGGATCAATCTATGGTAAGCAATGCTATTACAGGACGAGTCCTAGCGGGATTATTGGTCATCGGATTAGGATTCATAGCGAATCCGTACGGGGTGGGTGATTCGGTACAGGCATCGTCCGAATCCCAAACCATCCCGGTCAAGATGAAACGTAGGCCGACGGATTCGCAATGGACGATACAGCAGACGCGCACGCCGGTGAGCCTGCCTGGTTATCGTCCCGGGGCTAAAGCGATAAGTTTGAGCCGTTACGGCGGCCGTACGGATCGGAAAGCGGAGGCGAAAGGATTTTTCTATACAAAACAAATCGGCGACCGCTGGTGGCTGATCGATCCGGAGGGAAATCTGTTCATTCATATAGGGATGTGCAGCGTGCGGCAGGGCATGACCCGGATGGAACAGCAATCGGCGCTGCAGAAATTCGGCAATTGGCAACAGTGGGCGGAATTCTGTACGACAACCTTAAAGAATTTTGGATTTAACGGCACCGGCGGCTGGTCCGACGGCTTGTTCTTACGTGAATCCGGTCATCCGCTGGTGTATGTATTATCATGGGATTTCATGGGAGATTTCAGCAAGTTAAAGCGTCTGGTGTGGCAGGAACCGGGCCGGCTGGGGTATCCGAATATGTGTATTCCGGTCTTTCATCCCGGTTTCGCACTGTTCTGCGATACATACGCGAAGGAGCATTTACTGGAGACGAAGGACGATCCCTATTTGCTGGGCCATTTTGCCGATGACGAGCTCCCGCTGGCGCCGGATATACTGGATCGGTCCCTGCAGTTGGATTATCGCAATCAGGATTTACGTTACGGCTATCTGGCGGCGAAGCGCTGGCTGGCCCGGCGCAAAGGAGACGACGCCACAATTTCTGATATTACGGAGGAGGATCGGGCGGCGTTCCTGGAATACGTGTTTGAAGAGTATTATAAGATTACCTGTAAAGCGATCCGAAAATATGACGAGAACCATCTATGTCTGGGTTCGAGATTGTACGGGGAATATCTGACGTATCCTGAGGTATTGCGTGCGGCGGGTCGGCATATCGACGTGGTGGCGGCGAACTATTTCGGCGCGTGGGGCCCGGACCAGGCACGACTGAATATGTGGGCGAAGGAATCCGGTAAACCGATCCTGATTTGTGAGTGGTATGCCAAAGGGGCGGATACCGGTATGGCCAATCAAAGCGGTCAGGGATTGCTGGTTCCTACGCAGCTCGACCGGGGCTATTTCTATCAGCATTTCACGCTGGAACTCCTGGAAAATAAAAACTGCATCGGCTGGCACTGGTTTAAGTTGCGTGATAATAATCCCGCTGACACGGAGACGGATCCCTCCAATCGCGACTCCAACAAGGGGATTATGAATTATCAATTCGAACCGTATCTTCCCCTGCTAGAGAAGATGCGTCAAATCAATCAGAACGTCTATTCCTTGACGGATTACTTCGATCAACGATAAATATCCGAAATGCATTTGCGGATTCAACTTCGAAGTGCAACAAACCGGCTATGGGCATTTACCAGTGTATATGCCCGTATCGGAAGATGCGTTTACCGCATTTGGGCTTCCAGCAGGATAAAAGGAATTTTTTTCCTGACGTCTTCCCCGTTGGGAAATCGTTTTCTTCCTGCTGGTAGCCCCCAAACTTGTCCTCGAGCGAAGCGAAGGAGCGTGAAACGCTGCCGCGGGAACCGCCTGCGAAGTCAAACATGGGGTACTTGTCCATAACCATAGGAACGAAAAGAACTTATATGAAAATCCGTATTAGGGAATCATACGCAGGGGTGCTGTTGCACTTGAGAATTGAATCCGCGATTTAAAAAAATGTGGGGTCCCAGCCTGTAGGAGGCAGCCAGGCCGGGACCCCGATCCAGGGCAGAATATACACCAGTATTGCGAAGGCGTCGTCCGTTACGCCGTATCGGTCGCATCCTTGCTCTGCCTATATGATTATAGGCGCTCTTCCCTCCGAAAAACAACTCCGTCTCACGTTCGTTTCGCACTCCTATTCGCAATTCCACTGTAATCATAAGATTCAGACGGGCTAGAGGCAAATTTAACGACTGCATTTTTTGGGTAACCAGGTAGTATCGAATAACAAGATACACCAATTGTAACGATCATAACGATTACACACGGTGGACGGTCCTATGAGGGCGTACCAGAAGGGATTTGTTATAAATCCTTGTTTAATAATCACTTAATTAGTACCTGTTGCGGAGAATGTGGCACACCCGCCCTCGGGTGTGTGATGGAAAAAAATACTCAGCCGAGGGCGGCTGAGCCACATGATTTCATGCTTTGAGTCGATAAATCCGCTTTCCGCAACAGGAACTAATTAATCGTGGTTTGGGAGACTTCGGCGACTTCGTCCCGGCCCTCGTCGGCTTTTTACCGCCATTGACTCCCAGGTCATCTCGATTTCAGCCGCCGAAACCATGCCGGCAAACAGTTCTCCAATGGGCGCTACAATCTAGGCGGCGCCCAATCGGGAATTCCTCGTTCTTTTAACTGTTTTTCGTAGCGGACTTCCTGCGGGTGCTCTTTGGCATAGGGACGGGCTTCGTTGACCATCAGCGGTACGGTTTCCGCCCACCATTGGTCGTAGGCCTTGCGGAGCTTTTCCACCATTTCCGGATGTTGATCGATCACGTTGGTGCTCTCGAACGGATCGTTGGCAATGTCGTAGAGTTCCTTATTGTTCACAAAGCGCCATCGTTGAGTACGGACGGCGCATTTATTGAATTTTGATTTGTTTGGATCGGTGCCCTTGCCCCAACGTCCCACGTGGATGAAGAGCTCACGGTCGGGCCAGTCGGCCTTGGGGTTTTCCAGCAGTGGAAGCAGGGTGCGTCCGTCTATTTTTTGTATGCCGTCCGGAATCGTAGCGCCGGCCAGGTCGCAAAACGTCCTATAGAGATCGATGTGGGCCGTCAGCGCCGAAATATCCACGCCTTCGCCAAGGACGCCCTTCCATCGCCAAAATGCCGGTACGTGTGTGCCGCCTTCATAAGGAGATGCCTTGCCGGTCTTAAAGCCCGCCGTGTGCATTTCCACCCTCTTACCGTTCAAGGCGCCTCTGCGACCGGCCTGTCCGTTGTCGGTCATGAAGATAACCAGCGTGTTGTCCCACGCTTTCCATTCATCCAGCTTTTTCATGAGCAACCCGAAATTTTCGTCGATGTTTTCGATCATGCCGTAGCGCCCGGCGGTGTTTGCATCGTAGCCCAGGTCAAGAAAGCGTTTTTTGTTTTTTTCCGGGGATATCATAGGCCCATGCGGCGCATTGGTCGAGATGTAGGCAAAAAATGGCGTTTTGGATTCATGCTGTTTCCTGATCCAGCCGAGCGCCGCCTGGAAGAAGACATCGGTACAGAATCCCTTCGTCTGAACAATCGTGTCGTTATGCAGAATCACATTGTCGAAATATTTTCCTTCTCTGGCCTGGTTGGGCGGGAAGTCCGCACAACTGCCTTGATACGATTGACCGATGCCGCCGGCGCCGTGGATGAACACCTCGCTGAAACCGCGGTTATAGGGCTGGTACTCGTCGGCGTCGCCCAGATGCCACTTGCCGAAGATTCCGGTCTCATAGCCCGCCGTCCGCAGTACTTGCGGCATGGTGGTCGTCGAAAGCGCCATCAGTTCGCGCTCCTGGATGGTATGCGTCACCCCGTTGCGGAACTCATGTCGCCCGCTCATGATCGCTGAGCGCGTCGGCGCACAGGTCGGACTAACATGAAAATCACGGAAGCGTGTTGATTTTTCATAGAACTTGTCGAGGTTCGGCGTTTTTAATATGGAATTGCCAAGACAGGCCAAATCCCCCATCCCCTGATCGTCCGTCATTACCAGAATAATATTCGGGCGACTCCCCTTTAACGATTTGCCCCGTGAAGTGGTTTGACTGAATCCACATCCAACCGACGATACACTCAACCCTACCGCTGTCATAGAGGCGGCCTTTAGGAAACTACGACGGGTCCACTTAGTTTTACGCATTTTTTAACTCCTATCCGGGATAATCACTATTCTCTTTTTCCAACAATGGATAAATAGACCACAGCCAATGGAATATGTCAAGAAAAATATCATGATTGGATAGCATATTGCGTTATGTCAGTTTAATGGTCCCCAGATATCGACCAGCAGATCGTGGAGCGTAGGATCGTGCTCCTTCAATTCCGCCCGTACGAAGGGATAAAAGTCGTTCCGGTAGAAGTAGGCTTCGGTTCCTTCGGCGAAATATTCCTTGTGATCTTTGAGGGCGTAATGGCGCACTCGTTTACCGGTGTATAACAGTGTTTTCTCGTAGTTACCGGCTTCCTTGGCTTTTTTGTAGGCCTTGATGATGCGGGGATTATTGAAACTCAAATATTGATCGTGATAGGCGTGGGCTAACTCGTGGAGAACGACAGCCGGATGTTTGATCATTTGATGCCGGGATAGAAGATTCTTCGCGCGGGTAATGTGCACTTTTTTGGCCAGCCGCGGATCATGGCCATGAGACTTCAGCCAGTTGATGTTCGGGTGATACTGCATGGCGCCCAGCGTCGGGTGATGATGTTCGATCCAGATTTCCAGCTTCCGCATCTTGGCCAGCCGATCTTCCGGCAGTAAGATGGCAATCCGTTGGAGGTGATTGGCCAACATTTTCAAGGCACGCGATCCCTCTTCGCTATGCTCTCCCTCGAGCAATTGCGGATCGACGTGAACCGTCCAGCCTTCGATTTGCTGTATAACGGGATCGAACCGAACAGGCTTCGGTTTTTTAGATGTGGCATTCGGCTTCGTTTTCGCATCATCCGCGACAGCAAGATAACCAACTGCCAATGTCAATACGCAGCACAACAGCGTACATAAAGCCTTCCGTCTGGTACGATATGGGATAGCACGCATTCTGGAACTCCTTTTGTTTCTGTGGCCCCGGCTTCTGCGAATGCCGGGAGACGAACTCGTACATCATCTTTGCATAGGCCAAACGTATAAACCGGACGGGGCCTAAATGCCCTGTCGATTATACAAGCAGGAAACGGACGAATCAAATACCCAAACCTTAACGTATAATCGATTTTCGGGGAAGTTAAACTTGATGTGATATAAACATAACAGGCAAGAGTACCAGATACCCTTGCCTGTTTTTTCATCCAGTCAATTACGTAGTTTGCGACACTTCGGCGACTTCGTCCTGGTCCTCGTCGGCTTCTTTGGCGGGTTCGGCGATTCCTTCGAAGTGCAGGTAATCCTGTTCCGGTTCTTTGGTGACCTTGATGAGGTTCTTGCCTTTGAATTCACCGCGGAGGATATCCTCACTGAGGGGATCTTCGACGTAGCGTTCGATAGCACGCCGGAGCGGTCGGGCGCCGAATTCCAGATCATATCCTTTATCGATCAGGAATTTCTTTACCTCGTCGGTAAGTTCCAGCCGCAATCCCTGATCCGTCATCCGGCCAAACACCTTTTTCAATTCGTATTCCACAATCGTATCCAGGTCTTCGCGGGTGAGCGACTGGAATACAATTAATTCATCCAGACGGTTGAGGAATTCCGGACGGAAATATCGCTCGACCTCTTTCTGGAGCATTTCCTTCATTTTATTATAATTGGCTTCTTCGGTTCGTTTTCCGAACCCGAAGCCGCCCTGATTTTTGATCAATTCCGCCCCGATGTTACTGGTCATAATGAGGATGACGTTTCGGAAGTCCACATGTCGGCCAAAGCTATCGGTCAGTCGTCCCTCCTCCATGATCTGGAGCAGCATGTTGAATACGTCGGGATGGGCCTTTTCGATCTCATCGAGCAGCACCACAGCATACGGACGGCGTCGAATCCGCTCGGTCAGTTGTCCGCCCTCTTCGTAGCCGACGTACCCGGGGGGGGCGCCGATCAATCGCGAGACATTATGTTTTTCCATGTACTCGCTCATATCGATCTGCAACAGGGCGTCCTCGTCGCCAAACAAAAACTCGGCCAAAGCCCGCGCCAGCAGGGTTTTGCCGACGCCGCTCGGCCCGATAAAGATAAAGCTGCCCATCGGACGGTTGGGATCCTTCATGCCGCTGCGCGACCGCCGGACGCTCTTGGCCACGGACGTGATCGGTTCATGCTGACTTACCACCCGCTTATGCAACTCGGTTTCCAATTCCAACAGTCGCGCCACTTCTTCTTTTTCCAGGCGAGTGAGCGGCACACCGGAAATCTTACTGACCACTTCAGCGATGACCTCTTCATCCACCACGCCGTCCACTTCGTTCGCCGATTCGCGCCATTTTTCCTGCGCCTCGGTCTTTCGCTGCAACAGACGCTGGTGCTCATCCCTTAGATCCGCCGCCCGCTCATAATCAGCGTTCTTGACGGCTTCGTCTTTTTCGATCTGGAGTCGTTCCGCATCCCGCTCCAGTTCCGTCAGGTCCGGCGGTTTGGTCATGGTCTTTAAGCGCACTCGGGCGCCGGCCTCATCGATTACGTCGATGGCCTTATCCGGCATGCAACGGCCGGTAATATATCGGCTCGCTAGCTCCACTGCTTTTTCCAGCGCTTCGTCCAGAATGCGCACCCGATGGTGAGCCTCATAACGATCCCGCAGACCTTTGAGGATCTGCAGCGTTTCGGTCTTGGTGGGCGACTCAACGATAATTGTCTGGAACCGACGCTCCAAGGCGCTGTCCTTTTCGATGTATTTGCGGTATTCATCCATCGTCGTAGCGCCGATACACTGGATCTCCCCCCGCGACAGAGCCGGTTTCAATACATTCGAGGCATCAATAGCGCCTTCGGCGCCGCCGGCGCCCACCAGAGTATGCAACTCATCAATGAACAGGATCACGTTCTTGGCTCGGCGGACCTCGTTCATCACCGCTTTGATTCGCTCATCAAACTGTCCGCGATATTTCGTACCGGCGACCATCATCGCCAGATCGAGTACTACGATCCTCTTTTCCGCCAGCAGTTCCGGCACTTCGTGATTGACAATGTTCTGTGCCAGCCCTTCCACAATGGCAGTTTTTCCAACGCCGGCCTCGCCGAGCAGGACCGGATTGTTCTTCGTTCGGCGGCACAGAATCTGCACCACCCGCTCGATCTCATTGAGGCGTCCGATCACGGGGTCCAACTGGTTCTGCGTGGCCAATTCCGTTAGATCGCGGCCGAAACTATCCAGGGCAGGGGTTTTGCTCTTGCCCTTGGCACGTTCGCTGCGAGGACCGCCCACCGAGCCAATGGCTCCTTCCGGCGCATCCATGCCGGCGCCCAGGAGGTTCAGGACCTCCTCGCGGACCTCTTCGAGCTTGAGACCCAGATTCATCAATACCTGGGCCGCCACCCCGTCCTGCTCCCGCAGCAATCCCAGCAGCAGATGTTCGGTCCCGACGTAGTTATGATTCAGGGATCGGGCCTCTTCAATCGCGTATTCGATCACCTTCTTGGCACGAGGCGTTTGAGGCAGTTTGCCCATCGTGACCATATCCGGGCCGCTTTTGACGAGCTTTTCCACCTCCAGACGGACCTTTCGGAGGTCCACGTCCAGATTCTTCAGTACGTTGGCCCCGACGCCGCTGCCTTCTTTTACCAGCCCCAACAGGATGTGTTCCGTGCCGATGTACTCATGGTTGAAACGCTGGGCCTCCTGGTTGGCCAACGCCATCACTTTACGCGCTCGGTCGGTAAATCGCTCAAACATGGTTTCTCCGTTTTCAATCGCGTGCTTGGTTCAATATCTCGTTTTCCCCACTCTATTGTAGTCTAAGATTCTGCCCGGTTCAACCCCCCATTATGTAGGGTATGCTGTGCATACCTTTTCATTATCCTGACAGGCACAGTCTATTCGGCTAAACCAGCTACAATTGGTAGGCACAGCCTACCCTACTGTGTTTGTACAGCGCATGTTGGCACATTATCGGCCGCGCAATAATTGCGCTAGCTGCCTGGTACTAAAGCACTTATCCTATGCTATCTTTTCATCGGCAAAAAACAACCATCAATTTGGTCCATTTTCGTCGCTAAAATCCTTACTCAAAGCGGCTTACCAATTGCCGCCTTCGATATTTTTTACCTGCTTTTTACACTATAAACCAGCCTTTCTGACGTATATTTGATTAGTTGCTGTTGCGGAATGTGACACACCCGCCCTCGGGTGTGCGATGATTGTAAATGCTCAGCCGAGGGCGGCTGAGCCACAGGAATCGATTTTATCCGACGAATACGCAACACCAATACAATGGATTTTGACCGTGAACCGAAACAACGAATTTAGGAGGTTATTCTATGAAAAAGCAATTTGTTTCAAAGGCGCCAATTTTCATCCTATTGTTTATAACAAGCTGCCTGGCGGATAGCAGCACCCCAGGGACTCTGGCCGAGGAACACCGCAGACGAGTTGTTGATTCGTTTCGTTTGTTTCTGGAGGATTCGACAGTAGAGGTATCGGAAAAGGTAAAAGAATTTGATTTACACTGTTTAGGTGAAAGCTACCCGAAATGCGATTGGCAGGACATCCCCATCCTGCTGGAACTGGCCCAAAGTGATAACGTCCTAACCGGGAATATTCCCAGCCTGATGATATCTTCCTACGCCCAGAGAGAATGTCGCGAAGGGATGATTGCTTTATGGCTGATCGAAGGCCTGCGCCGTCGGCAGGTAGAACAGACAGTAGAAATTACCGTCGGGAAACAAGATAAAACCAGACCCTATCCTCATTATCTTCCCTTGAATCCCATGTGCACCCAACAAGGGATGAAGCTCGCCCAGTGTGAAAATTCCGTCGAGATTCATCAACAGGTTCTGGAGGCATACCGATCCTGGTGGCAACAGGTTAAAAACTTACCGCCGGAAAAAGCGGCACAGGTTTATCCACTCCAAGATACGAATATCCGCTGGTACGGCGGCGGCGTACCGTACTCATTGTCTAACGCTGAGAAAAAAAACCGTGCACAACTCAACCAGAAACCGGATGCCTTACCTCTCCAAATTCCGAAACCCGGTCCGGAAAATCAGGGTTTACGTTTACGCTTGGCTATCGAAACCACACATCGAGACGGACAGGATCATCATACGGTACGCATAGGCATTGTCAACGTTAGTTCGGCTCCGATTACCCTGGCAGCAACTCCGGCGTATGAGAGTCACGCTAAGGACTACGCGACGTATCTCAAAGCCGAGATGTCGTTTATCACCTTCCCGGAGATCCTCCCGCCCAGCGCCCAGACGGCTGGGAATATGGTCACATCCCCTCCTCCGGCAATTACCATAAAACCTCAGCGAGAATTTAAATTTCAATGGCAGTCAAAAGGCAGATTGCTAAAGAACAAAGACTATTACAATACTACCCCCTACTTTCCCGGTCCCGGTCTTTACAGCGTGCGAGCCCGGATCAAGGTATTGACTAAAGAAGGTAAGGAAATACCGCTCTATAGTAACGAACAAACCGTATCCATCGGCGGCAGCGCCGCCATGCCCAAATACGCAACCGCGAAAATCGTTCGTATCGATAGCGAAAACAAAGTGGTAACGATCGATCTGGGCTCTCATCACAAGATACAAAAAGGGGATGAATTCTATTGCGCCGGTCCGTTTCCCAACTACTGGAAATTGAAAGTTATGAAGGTGCGTCCCTGGAACTGCGAAGCGTCTGTAACGGTTCACGGTAATACAAAAAGGATCGATCCGATGCCCCCGCAACACGCCGTCGCCCAACTCTGGTGCTTTCCCCCAGGCCGTTGATAGGATTCCTCAAGCGAAAAACCATAGTGTTTGTATTTATTCAATGTGTTCAAAGGGTGGCAGCCTCAAGCCCGATAGGGTTTGGGGCTGGCGTTTTCAGGAAATCATAGGCACATAAAATAATCACAATGGGTATTATTCCGGTTTTCGCGGCTTCTTTTTACTCCAGTCGTAGAGATTGACGCGTATCGTAACCTTTTTCTCCTGACCACCGGTGACAATCACCGATTGGTCGGGTGACGCCAAGCGGGCTTCCCGAACGTCCAGGGAATAACGAATCCCACCGAGGTTGCTAAAGCGGAACCGGCCGTCGGCGTCCGTGCGGGCTTCGGGATAGAGCCAGTTGACGGGTTCGCGTTGCTTATAATCCGCAGCCTTGGCATATACTTCGAGTCCGGGAATCGGCCAGCCGGTGGCGTCATCCAGGACTATTCCTTCGACAACATGCCCTTCTTCCAAGGGAATAATCAGCGGATTCTCTTGCCAAGTGACCTCGACGCAGGTCGGTCGATAGTCTTTACGCGAAGGGATCGTGAGCGTGTATTTGCCGGGAACATTGAAGTTAATGCCCTCCAGGGAAAACCGGCCGGTGCTGTTGGTCATCATATCGCCCCAGCCGTAGGAACCAAGCCTCGGAGGATCGTAGTTGAAATGGCACGGGATACCACGTACCGGTTGCCCCTTTTCATCCACAATTTGACCTTGGATCGTTTGGCCTTCTTCGAGCTTCAGATGAATCTGCCGGATAGGATGTTCCCGCGTGAGGGTAACGGGGTCGCTGAGCATAACGGATTTATTTCTGCGGGCAACAATGACATACGTCCCTGACAGGGGCAGTGGAGCGGCCATATATTTGTTGTCCTTTTCACCGATACTGGCTGAATCTTTTGCGTCCACATTCAAAAAGGGAGTATCCATTTCAGGGAGTTTTTCCGGCATATCAACTGATACCAGAACGTTATCGGCTGCTTGCCCATTCGTATCGAATACCTCGCCGTAAATGGCTCCGGCAGGCAGGACCGGTATGGATACTCTCAGAGGTTCTTCGGAAGGTTCCGCCGGGATTTCGCTCTCTTCTTTGAACCAGTACCCGACGGTTCCTTCCATCCTATAGCCGAACTTGCCGGGCGCGACAATATCCAGGGACACTTCCCGGCCGGTAATCGGTAATGTAACCGGTTTATAGCCGTTAGCCGACCAGGCCGGATCAAGATAGTTAATACGCATGGTTCCGGTTGGCGGCGGGGCGTCTGGGGGAAGGTCGAATTTCAGGACAAGTTTGCGTTTCGTATATTTTTTACCTTCGGGCGTTCGTTTTTCAGTCAGGTCGATCACGATTTCCTTGTGGAAATCCTCCAGTGGTACATGCGTGCGATAGTGTTTGCTTCCTATATTGACGTAGTTGCCCCAGATTTCTTTTATTTCGAAAGCGCCGACATCTCCCTTAATTTCAACGAACACACTTTGGCTGCTTTCCACATGACTATGATCTTCATACCTGAATCCGCCGGAATAATAAATGACCGGTTTGCCTTCCTTGCGAGGTAGTATCTCCAGTGGGCCAACAATTTTGCCTTTAAGGACAAACGATGGGAACAGTTCTACTTTGATACCTTTTTGGCCGACCATGATCTCATGCAAATACGCATATCCATACCCCGGCGCCTTGATGGATACGGAATAGGCGATGTCGTCTCGAAGGCTGTCCAGAGAGAAACCACCCTGCCGATCGGTAGTAGCCAAAATGGGACCATCCTTGCCATAACTATGGTTATGCCCGTGATAGCTCTGGATGAAATGGATATCGGCATCGGCAACCGGTTGCCCCGTGGTTTGGGAAACGACGATACCGGTAGCCGGTTCAACGGGATGCACTGTTAGAGTGGTGGTCTGGTTCGGCTTGAGGACGACTTCGTTAAAAGAGGTTTCTGCAAATCCCGCGGCATTAATAGTTAGACTCAAGGATTGCGAAGCGGCATGTTGGGTCGAGGCGATACCGTTTTTATTGGTCGTTAATTTAATTTTATTATAGTTGGTTCCGGGGACGAAATTGTAGCCGCCGCGAACTGTAGCTTTTTGGATGGGATTTCCCTGCGGATCCACCACTTTCAGGGTAGAAGGAAAACCGGCGGATAAAGTGATATTAATATTTTCCACATGTTCATTGGGCTCGGCCCGGAAAGGTCCGACAAACGCTGGGGCATATCCTTTTGCGTTAGCCACAATATGTATCATACCGGCATGAATGTCAGGATGGGAAAAATCGCCGTTTTTCCGGACATCCATGCTATAACTACCCGAATGATTGCGATTACGACTGTTAATTGTCAGGTCGGTATGGCGCGGTAGGGGTTGATTATCGTAGGTCGTAACAGTACCGGAAATGGAAACTACTTGTTTGTCAATAATTGAAAGTGAAAGCGTTTTCCGATTGTAGGTTTCAGCCAGTTCTTCCATGGTTTCGATGCGTTCTTTGTCAGTCATCAGAATATCGCCAGCCAGGATTACGGCGGCATTGGTGCCATAGCGCAGAGCGGTTAATACCACTGTCGCCCCGATAACCGTTACCGTCAGAGCCAGCCAGGATAATTTCAAGGCCGGCTTGTGGTTGGTTATCACAAGTCGTTTCACACGATCCAGCAGGTTACCGGACGACTTATTCTCGCTGAATGCCGGAGCAACGGACAGGCCCGGATTCATCTGATATGTTTCCGCCCAATCGACCAAAGCCCGGGCATAGCTCACGCGTTGTCCCAGGCCGTCGGCGGCCTGTTGGTCACAGCAGGCTTCGCGTTCGATGCGGACCTGACGACTGATCCACCAGAGAGCCGGATTGAAAAACAGCAGGGCTTCTATGGCAAATTGTATGCAGTTAAACAGATAATCATAACGGCGAATGTGGGCCAGTTCGTGGGCCAGAATGGCTTCGAGTTGCGTAGCCGGTGTGTTCGTCAGTACGGCTATCGGCAGGATGATCGCCGGTTTGATAATCCCGACTACCGCCGGCATGTTAACGTGCCGGGAACAGACAACACGTATCGTTTTCGTAATGCGAAGACGCTGGCAGAGTTGCCGAATAAGCTGGAGAATTTCCGGATGATTCACCGGTTCACATTGAGCGGTCAGTCGTTGCGCCGACCAGACCTGGAAGGTCGAACGTAACAGCATGATAACTACGCCGGCAATCCAGATTATCATACCCCAGAAGGTCCAACTTATATCCGTACGTTTTTCTGTCGGGGAAGGAACATTGGACATGGATGGGGTAATAGATAGAGCACGATCCGGATTGCCGCTGATTGGCTGGGGAGTGGAAATATTTGTTCGATTCAATGAAGATTCCGGCTGTATGGTTGGAGCGGGGGCATATGTGGCGAGAGTCGGTGTTTGCGGTTTGTATTCCAGAACGGCCCAGGTTATCAAGCCGCCCAGTGCTACCGCAAAAAGCATGAACAGTGAAATGAGATAGCGGCGTACGGGGCGGTTGGCCGGGCGAGTTCGAAGATAAAGATAGAGTAATCCCACCAGGATAGCGCCCTGCCAGAGCGTGTGGAGCAAGGCATACATCAGATACCGGCAGGTTTGACTATTAATAAAATCAATGAGAGTATCCATTATTCCAGACCTTGTAGTAATTGGCGTATTTCGTCGAGTTCATCCTTGCTGACTTTTTGGTCCAGCAACATTTGCAGGGCGGCCGTCCGGTTCCCTCCAAAAAAGTTTTTTACCATCTGGCTCAGCAGGGGACGCAAAGCCTGATCTTCGGTTACTGTTGGCTCAAATACATGGGCAGTGCCTCTGGAGGTATGTTTGAGCAGCCCCTTCTTTTCCATAACCTGCAAAACGGACAATATTGTCGTATAGGCCCGTTTTTTTCCATCCGGCATGGATTCCAGCACCTGCCGGGCCGTTCTGGGACCATTCTGCCATAAAACAGATAAAACCTGCATTTCCAGTTCCGATGGTTTACTTATTCCCATTTTTTTATCTCCTGTATCAATGGTACTATAACTACAGTATATACTATATTCATAGTAATTGCAAATAAAAAAAGAAATTTTTTTATTTAGCAGCCGTTTGACCGGAATATATTACCATATATTATTGTGGATAAAAGACTTATAAGCTATCAGATATTGCTGGGCAGGATTCCGGCCCCAGATGGATTCCCCCTAACGAAAAACAGGCGAGATATTTATCTCGCCCGTTATTGACTCATCTACCCATCTACCCATCTACCCATCTACCCATCTACCCATCTACTCATCTACCCATCTACTCATCTACCCATCTACTCATTTACCCTTTTACTCATTTACCCCAGATGCAGCCAATCGGCGATGAGGGGTGCGTATTTGACGATCAGGCCGGCGAAGACGACCGAGACCATACTCATCAGTTTAATCAGAATGTTCAGGCTCGGGCCCGATGTGTCTTTGAAGGGATCGCCGACGGTGTCGCCGACGACGGTGGCTTTATGATTATCGCTGCCTTTGCCGCCGAGGTTGCCCTTTTCGATATACTTCTTGGCATTATCCCAGGCGCCGCCGGCGTTGGCCATGAAAATCGCCATCGCAAACCCGCAGGTTAATCCGCCCGCCAGCAGTCCCAGTACGCCGCCGACATCCAGAAGGAGTCCCACCGCGATCGGCACAACCAATGCCAGCAAAGAAGGCAGAATCATTTCCTTTTGCGCCCCGGCAGTGGAGATCGCCACACAGCGGGCGTAATCGGGTTTACCAGTACCTTCCATGATACCGGGGATTTCCTTAAACTGTCGTCGTACCTCTTTCACCATCGCCATCGCGGCGCGGCCCACCGCTTTCATCGTCATCGCACTGAACAAAAATACCAGCAGCACACCGGCAAACATACCGCACAACACGCGCGGATTCATCAGTGTTACCTCGTAGAAGGTCATATACTGCCGTAAAGAGGCCTTTTTCGCTCCCACGATATCAAATTCTTCAATTCCATCATTCAGAGTTACCTCAATCGTTCGTACGTCGGTTTCCTCATTCGAAGCAAGTACTTTACAGGTTATTTCCTTACCGGCTTCCAGTTTTTCTTTGGGACCGGTGAGAATCATGGCACAATCGAAAGCCTTTTCCTTGGTGCCGGCCTGGAATTTTTCACCGATTTTGCCATGTCCGATATATATCATCTTACCAACGGCTGTATCGGCGTTATCATCGGCTTGCTCATACACCTGCACCACGGCGTTTTGTCCTTCGCGAACCTGGCCGATTCTCACTTCTTCGACGTACGCCGCCATCAGCGCCAGCGCCGTCAATGCCGCCGAACCAATCGCAAATCCCTTACCAACCGCCGCCGTCGTATTGCCCAGGCTATCGAGGGCGTCGGTTTTTTCGCGAACTTCCGGTTCTTGACCGGTCATTTCCGCATTGCCGCCCGCGTTATCCGCAATCGGCCCGTAGGCGTCGGTTGCCAGGGTAATACCCAGCGTGGCTAACATACTCACCGCCGCCATCCCTACACCATACAAACCCAGCAGCATTTCGTTAAATCCGCCGGCAAAGCTGAACGCCAGCATAATCGCCACAATGATCGTCGCCAGCGACATCCAGGTCGATTTCATACCCTCGGCAATACCGGCAATAATTACGGTGGCCGGACCGGTCTCGGAATTTTCTGCCACGTTCTTCGTCGGCTGGAAATCATAACTGGTGGAATACTCCGTCGCCTTACCGATTGCGATCCCCGCTAACATCCCCACGCAAATCGCACCCCATACTCCATACCAAACAATTCCGTCAATTCCACCGAGTAATAACCAACAAACCAACAATGCCGCGCCAATAATGAGGAAGCTCGAACCGAATACACCTCGGTTCAAAGCGGCCATCAACTGTTTCATGGAAGCACCTTCCTTGGTGCGAACCAGATAGATACCCACGATACTGAGGAGAATGCCAACACCGGCCAGCACCATCGGGGTCGCTAATAATTTCATCGCATTTTCAAGTCCCAGCCCCATCGTAATCGCTGCGGATACTCCCAGCGCAGCGGTGGCCAGAATCGAACCACAATAACTTTCGTACAGGTCGGCACCCATACCCGCTACGTCACCGACGTTATCACCTACGTTATCTGCAATCGTCGCCGGATTTCGCGGATCGTCTTCCGGTATGCCCGCTTCGACTTTACCTACCAGGTCGGCCCCTACGTCCGCCGCTTTGGTATATATCCCGCCGCCGACACGGGCGAATAACGCCTGACTGCTGGCCCCCATGCCGAAGCAAAGCATCACCACCGTGATTTCGGTTAGGCTCATATGGAAACCATCGATTAGTTTCGGAGCCACTTTCGAAAGGATTAGGAACCAGGCGGTAATATCCAGCAGGCCGAAACCCACTACGACCAGGCCCATCACGGCGCCGGCCCGAAACGCCACCTGCAGACCGCGGTTCAAACTCTCCTTGGCGCCCTGGGTAGTACGGTTGCTGGCCAGAGTAGCTGTCCGCATACCCAGAAATCCGCAAAGACCGGAGAAAAATCCACCCGTTAAAAAGGCGAAGAATACGATCTGATGCTGTAATTTGTATATCCCCATAATAAACAGGGCAATACAAACCACTACGAAAAATACCGTCACGACCTTGTATTGACGTCTTAGGTATGCCATCGCCCCATCTCGGACGTAGCCTGCGATCTCTATCATTTTTTCATCGCCTGGTGAGGCATCCCGCACCTGCTTGTACATCACCCAGGCACCAAAAAGGGCGATAATGGAACTGATCGGTGCGATCCACCATATCCCAGGGATCGAGAATGTATCATCCGGTTCCGTCGCTACCGCACTGCCGGGGGCCTCACTGCCCTGAGCAAATACCATCTGTCCCATGGACAAAAGACCGACTACAATTACCAACATTACAATCCATTGTCTGCCATTAATCCCAGAAACACTCACGATCAGCTCCTTCCAAAATCGACTTAAATCTGCTCTGTCGAAAAGCTCCGTATGTCATTCTGAGCGGAGCGAAGAATCTCATTTTTTCTCATGGGATCGAGATTCTTCACCCCGATAAATCGGGGTTCAGAATGACAAAAAATAATGTTTTCGACAGAGCAACTTAAATCCTTTTATTGCAAACACTTACTCCTATATGACTCCCTTGGCCCAAATCCATTTCTGGCCAAGATGCCTATAAACCTTCTCCCAGGAACTCTCCAAAAGGATTTTCCCCCAGCCTGCTTATAGAAAATATTTTTGAATCAAGCCTATTGCCCAAGACCTACATTCACAATATTCGCTATCCCCGCCTATTAGATCGGATCTTTATATCCGGTAAGAATTTAACTCCGTATCGAAAATTCCAAGGGCCACTTGAAGCGCAACTCCCTTATTATAAATAGTTTACGGTAATTGCGTGCGAGACTTCCGCATCCGACGTCGGCGGCGTTCCGAGGGCTTTTCGTAGTAGCTTTGACGTTTGATATCTTTGATGAGCCCTTCCTTCTCGCACATCTTCTTAAAACGTTTCATCATCTGCTGGATCGATTCGCCACTGCGTGCTCTGATTTTTATCTGGGCCATTAACACTCCGTTCGTTTTTTCCTTATATCGGCATACTATCTAAAAAGTCTTTCCAGTGTATCGAAAAGTAGCTACACTGCAAGTGCCAGCCGGTAAAATATTATTGTTTTTTCGATCGGAGCATCTTTTTTTGCAATAAACGCCTTACAAGGATTGATCGTAACCCATTGCAGATTAAGAGTTTACGGCGCCCATGATGGTTGGTGTTGTCTTAGGATTACCATATACATTGGAAAAGAAAAACCGCGAAACTGCTATTATCAGTGTTATTACCTAAGTCGGGAGCCGGGTATGAAATCCCAAAATAATGATCCAGAGAACTGCAATATTACCACCGGTACGATTTCTATCCGGGTGCGGTACTGCGAAGTGGATCGGATGAACGCAGTACATCATAGCCAATATGCCGTATATTTTGAAATGGGCCGAACGGAGCTGTTGCGCGACAATGGCTATGACTATCGCGACCTGGAGGATCGGGGAGTCCTGCTGGTCATCACCAAGCTGGAAATCCGCTATAAGGCCCCGGCGCAATATGACGATGTGCTGGAATTAACCACGAAGATCGCCAAAATCGACCGCGTTCGCATCGAGCACGAATACGAGCTGGTCCGCCCGAAAGACACCCGCCTGATCGCCCAGGCCAAAACCACCCTCGTCCACGTGGACCGCAACGGCAAAATCCAACCCGTGCCGGATTTCCTCTACCCGGAAGAACAGTAATTCCTGTTCAATATGGAACGAACCTGATTTTTTGATTCTTGATTGCGTATTCCATATAGGTATAGTCCACATGCCCATCGACAAAATTGATATTGGCAGTCGGCGTATTTTTGTCGTGCCAATAAAGGTAATCGCCATGTTTAAATTCCGGATAAGTCGGCATCCTACTATAGCCCTCCAATAAATACATAGGATCGCACCCCAGCAAAACGATTTCTTCCGGCCAGGAAATATGGTTACTTTTAAGCCCCTGCAGTAGAGAATTGTACGAATAGGAGGTTCCCCAGGCTTGGTAGTGAGTCGGAGAACTCACTCCGGGCGAGCCTTTATCCGACGGATCTTTAGTTACCTTAACGGGATCAACATTCGCCACCATACCGACATACCGATTGACTAATCGCTCCTGGGGCGGGGCATTGCATAATTCCCCTTCCTTGCCCCATAGGCTCTTTGCCGAGGGCAACCCGGTAAAGGATCGGGTGGGGGGATATTTATCGTCGTTATCCTGCAGATAATACGTGATCCCCAATCCGATCTGATGGGCATTGCTCATACAGACCGCCCGCCTGGCCTGCTCCCTGGCGCGTGTCAATCCCGGAAGCAGCAGGAGAAACAATATGACTATTACGGCCATCACCACTAAAAGTTCCACTAGAGTAAAACCGAAACAACGAGCGACGGAAGAAAGGGATATTTTACGATCCATAACACACCTCCGGCAAAAATAAGGGTAACATACTCCACGCCAACTTCATAGAACATCAACGGTACGAACCTCATAGATGCGATACTTATATATACACTCTGATCACCTATTTGTCAAGTTTTTCATTCCCTTATCGTGAAAAATACGACACAATTATGTTCTATGAGCGAAAAGGATAACAACATTACCTGGACCTGCTCTCGCTGTGGTGAAATCCTGGAATCTCAGTTCGAGATCTGCTGGAACTGCGGCACTACGGTGGAAAAGGAAACCGATCCTGATTTTGAACATCTGAAAAAACTACATTCAGATGAATGTATCTACAAAGGAAATCCCAGGCCGAGATATAGAATTTTGGGTTATAGCCTGGTTGGTTATTGCGTACTATATTTTTTGCTTACTTTAATCTACGAATATGTATTCGGCATCCAAAGAGAAACATTTTCGGAGCTTGCAAGATTTGACATTCATTGCCTGCTTCTTTTTTCATTGAGCATTATGATTCTGGGAATACTAATCAACCTGTGGACATATAAAAAGGATTCCAAAAGACCCAAATACAGGCTTTTATCCGGCATGAATCTGGACGAACAAATCGCCTGTCCCCATTGCCTTACGATCAATCACCCCTTGAGTTATTTCTGCATTACCTGCATGACTCCGTTAACTTCCCATGCTTGCATCGATCCGCTCTATCGAATCTATGCGCAGGGAAACACCTATCAAGAAGCGGCAGCCAAACCTACAAACTTTCTGGTAGTACTGGGCATGTGGCTGATTTTTGGTTGGCAGATTCCCTTTATGATATGGGGATTTATCGAATTTCTATCAGAGGCAGAGATTACCCAGGAGGCGTACTACATTGGTTATGCACCCCCTTTATCTGCAACATTTCCCGAACTGCTCAGTAAATGTTTTGGTTTAATTTTGGCCGGAGTGATGTTATTACTGTACATTGCGATTATCGTGAAAGTGACGTGGAACTATAATCGCTACAAGGAACTGAAAAATGAGTAACCGTTCACGCAGTAACAAGCCCCCTCCGCAAGGAGGGGGATATATCACTCTGTGTTTACTTATGGAGCCGATCCCCCGCCTGGCAGCGGGGGCTTTTATATTGCCTGAACGGTTACAAAAATGATTTGATTTAAAAATTATTCTTACAGGCGCCATTCTGATTGGCCGTGCCATCTGGCCTCCGACTAAGAAAAATTGAAATAACAATAAGGCACTCTAACAAAGCCTCCGTTATGTCACCCTGAGCCCTTCGCTTTGCTCGAGGGTAAACTGCGCGAAGGGTCTCATTCGGCCTTAGGAACGAGATTCTTCGCTTTGCTCAGAATGACAGCTCTATGGCGCCGACAACGCCGCACACAATGCCTGAAAGGGGGTGATATCTCCTTTCTCCTGTGGATTATCAAATCGATCATCACCGGCGAAATCAAATAGACTGATGCATGCTTGACAGGGCGTCTGTTTTCACTATGATATCTACAAATGGAGAAAACGAAGATTTTACGAAGGATGCGGGTTGCCGCAATGTTTGCGGCTGTAATCGTGGGGTATGCGGAGGTTTCCGCGGCATCGAAACCCAATATTGTTTTTGTTCTTTGCGACGATTTGGGATATGGCGATGTGCATTGCCTCAATCCTGAGCGGGGCAAGATCGCCACCCCGAATGTCGATAAACTCGCCAAGGCGGGAATGATCTTTACGGATGCCCACTCCGGTTCATCGGTTTGTACGCCGACGCGTTATGGCTTGATGACGGGGCGTTATAGTTGGCGGACGCGACTGCAACGCGGCGTGGTTCAGGGATATAATCCGTCTCTGATCACTGAGGACCGTCCGACCGTCGCCAGTCTTCTGAAAACCCAGGGATATCATACGGCGGTCATTGGAAAATGGCACCTCGACTTTGAGTACCAGGATCCGGTTTCGGGTACTACATTAAAACGTGCTAAGCGGAAAGCTCTGCCTCCGGTTGGCAGCAAGATTCCCGATGGGCCGATTACCCGGGGCTTTGACTATTATCACGGCTTTCATCATGCGGGGGATATGAAGGCGGTGATCGAGAATGATACGGTCATTGCACATGATCCGGAGATCAACATGCTGCCGCGGCTGGCCCGCAAAGCAGTTGAATACATTGACGATCGAGCGGCCAAGGCGCCGGGAGAACCGTTTTTCCTCTATGTCCCCTTCAGTTCACCGCATACCCCGATTGTCCCGACCAAAGCGTGGCAGGGAAAAAGCGGTCTCGGGGCCTATGCTGATTTTGTAATGCAAACCGATGATGCCTTTGGCCACATCCTGGATGCCCTGGACCGACATGGTCTCAGCGAGAACACACTGGTGATCTTCAGCAGCGACAATGGCTGTTCCAAGGCCGCCGGCATTGGGAAATTGCAGGCTCAAGGTCACTATCCCAGCGCTATCTTCAGAGGCTCGAAGGCCGATATCTGGGACGGGGGTCACCGGATTCCGTTTGTGGTGCGCTGGCCGGGCGAGGTCGCCGCCGGTTCGACGAACGATCAATTGATCTGCCTGACCGATTTAATGGCGACCTGTGTCGATCTGTTGGACATCGCCATGCCCGAAAATGCCGGCCAGGACAGTGTCAGTTTTTTGTCGGCCTTAAAAGGCCGGCCGATTGTCTCCACCCGTGCCGGGGTGATTCACCATTCGATTAGCGGGCACTTTGCCTATCGTTTGGGCAAGTGGAAACTGCTGCTGGCCAAGGGATCAGGCGGTTGGTCGGCGCCGAAAGAAAATCAGGTGCCAAAAGGCAGTCCGGCGGCGCAACTCTACGATCTGGAAAAGGATCCCGGCGAGACGACCAACCTCTACGAGAGTCGGCCCAAAGTGGTCGAACGCTTGCTCAAGCAACTGGAATCCGATATCCGGCGAGGACGCAGCACCGACGGGGACGCGGAAAAGAACGATGTGGATGACATCGTGCTCTGGAAAAGCGGAAAGGAATCGTAATGATGAAAACTACAAAACTTATGAATGTATTTGTCGCTGTTTTGATGTTGGCTTTGATTCATTCGACTGTCCGGGCCGCAGAATCCAGGCCCAACATTCTATTTATCCTTGCGGATGACCAATCTCCGTTTGACCTGAAGGTCTATGATCCTAAGTCGCCGCTGGAAACGCCGGCGATCGACCGCTTGGCCGCGGAAGGCGTGGTCTTTAACGGAGCGTACCACATGGGAGCATGGTCCGGCGCCGTATGCACGCCGTCTCGCCACATGATTATGAGCGGACGCACGCTCTGGCATATTCCGGGGAAGCAGAATCCGCATACGAGTAAGCCTGAGATGGTCCCGCCGGATCTGGCGACAAACACCATGGCCGCGATCTTCAATCGTGCGGGCTACGATACGATGCGTACCTGTAAAAGGGGAAACAGCTACGCAGCGGCCAATAAACAGTTCACCGTTGTCCATGATTCTACGAAGCGCGGCGATACCGATGAGACGGGCAGCGCCTGGCACGCCGAGCAGGTGCTTACCTACCTCAATGATCGCCAAGCGAATAAGGATACCGATCCGTTTCTGATCTATTTTGGATTTTCTCATCCGCATGATCCGCGTAATGGCAAGGTGGATTTGCTCGCCAAGTACGGTGCGGTCAACCATAAAGACAAAGAAACGCTCCCGGCAATCCATTCAAAGCAGCCCAAACTGCCGGCTAACTATCTGCCTGCGCATCCATTCCATCACGGTCATCCGGGGCTTCGTGACGAGGTGAGGGTGCAGGGCGTATGGGAGCGGCGTGATGAAGCCACCATACGCAATGAGTTGGGGCGTGAATTTGCGTGCAGTGAAAATATCGACCGGCAAATCGGGAGAGTTCTCAAGAAGCTTGAAGAGATGGGTGAACTTGATAATACGTACATCTTCTACACCGCCGATCACGGCATAGCCATTGGCCGTCACGGCCTTCAGGGCAAGCAGAACCTCTACGAACACACCTGGCGCGTCCCTTTTATTGTCAAAGGGCCGGGCATCAAGGCCGCAAGGGTACAGGGCAATATATACCTTTGCGATGTTCTAGGAACGATGTGCGATCTGGCAGGCATAGAACCTCCCAAAACAGTAGAGAGCATCAGCTTTCGACCGGTGCTTGAGGGCAAACAAAAGACGGTCCGCGATGTGCTGTATGGCGCCTATTGCGGAGGGACCAAGCCGGGTATGCGATCGGTCAGGAAAGGCGACTGGAAGTTGATCAAGTACGATGTCCTTGACGGCAAGGTTCGCGAGACCCAACTGTTTAACCTGGCCGGGAATCCGAACGAGTTGCTGCAGCAGCACCACGATCCCGCGGTGGCTGCCCTCACCGGGTATAAGCCTAAGCCGAATCAAGTCAACCTGGCTGACAATCCCAAATATGCAGACAAGCGTAAAGAAATGGAAGCACTGCTGCTGGCGGAGCAACGGCGTCTGAATGATCCCTATCGTCTGTGGGATCAGCCTTCTAAAAGCCCCTAACAAAATGGTTATAATCTCTGGACGTCATTCTGAACGAAGTGAAGAATCTCAATCATTGGGCCGAATAGAGATCCTTCGCGCAGTTTACCCTCGAGCAAAGCGAAGGGCTCAGGATGACAAATTCGGCATTTTGTTAAGGGCTCAAAATAAAGAATTCAAATCGCTGGAAGAATACTTGAAGAAACCGGACCTGTTTTAATTTCTTAAAACCATGTCGGCCACCTGGGACGGTACAATGACATTGGAAAGGGGAAAATAGTATGAACGATCTGAAGCATAGTCGGCGTAAATTTATGAAAAATGCGGGACTCGGAGTGGGTCTGGCGGTAACGGCGCCGTTGACCGTTGGAACAACTGCGGCTCAGACGATAGGCCGTTCCCAAACCAAACAACTAATGGAAACCGATGTTCTCGTTGTCGGTGGTGGTCCAGCGGGCATCGGCGCCGCTCTGGGCGCCGCTCGATTGGGCAGCAAGACGCTGCTTATTGATAGCTGTGGGTTTTTCGGCGGGGTCGCCTCGTGGTCTTTGGGAATGCCGATCAACCAGATGCGGCCCGCGAGCAAACCGCGTTCTGTGGTGCACGAACTCCTGATCAAAAAGCTTTTAAGCTACGGCGATCAAGCCGTTCACATCGGGCAGCACCAACTGTACTGTAATGTGGATTATCTCAAGGTGGCCATTCTCGATGCGCTGGAGGAGGTGGGGTGCACGTACCTGGTGCATATGCCTGCCGTGGATACGCTGACCGAAGGTAATCGCGTGACCGGCGTGATGGTTGCCACCAAGCAGGGTTTGGCGACCATCCGGGCCAAGGCGGTAGTGGATTGTACCGGCGATTGCGACGTGGCCTATTTTGCCGGCGCGGAGACCATGATGGAAACCGTGGAACCGCGTATGCCCAATACCATGTTGGTGAATTTTGCCAACGTCACGCCTGAGCAGGTTCGCGCTGCCAACCGTAGAGGAATTTCCAAACGTGCCAGGAGCAAGTTTCCTCTCCTCCCGCCGGGTTGGGGGATGAGTCCGGTGTCTAGCGGCCATCACTACTTCTCGAACCATACGGGAACGCGTGACATTGGACAGTTTGATATGACCGATCCGATCGAACGTTCCAAGGCCGAGTGTATTGGCCGTCGCCAGGTGCTTCAAATGACAGAGGCGATGCGCCAGTTTGGCGGTGAGAACCTTAAGGACGTTGAAACGGTCGGGACCAGCACCCAGATTTGCGTACGGGAAACCCGACGCCTTAAAGGGGTGTATATCCTGACCGAAGAAGACGCCGCCAAGGGAAACACGTTTGAAGACACGATTGGTTGGCGTAGCGGATATCTCGATCTAATGGGATATAAGTTTACGGGCATGCGGGTTCACGACGTACCCTATCGAGCCATTCTGCCGGAGAAAGTGGATGGATTGTTGACTGGCGGTCGCAGCATCTCGGCCACCCACGTGGCCATGGCTGCCGGCAAGAGCATGGGCAACTGTGTCGCCACCGGTCATGCCGCTGGATTGGCAGCGGCCCTGTCGGCCAGGAAGGGGATTATGCCACGTGAGTTGAAGGTTGCCGAAATTCAGGATGCCTTACGAAAGGATGAGGTTGACCTGACCATGGGAGGCAAGGTGCAGAAGGGTGTCACCAAAGATCGAGGGGCTTAAAGACGGATGACAACTAAAACTACAGCGCAACTTAACACCGAAAATCCGAAACACGAAATTGCCTCAAAGACGCGAAGGCTCAAAGAAAATAGTGATTCTTCGAGTCTTGGAGCCTTCGAGGCTATGAGGTTTTATGTTGTCAACATAACTACTTATATAACAAAACCTTATCGCTATTATGCAAATCTAAGTCGCGCTGTAGTACTAGATAGAAGGAGAGTCCGCCATGAACACTACAAATGGTTCTATTCTGAATAAGCGCACACGTTTTCTGACGGCTGCGATTATTGGCCCCCTTGTGATCTGCACACTGTCATCGATGGTATCGGCGGCCGCCGCGCCGCCGCGTATGAAGCGGGCGGATTCCTTTCTGGGCATCCATTTCGATTTTCATGCCGGAGAGGACTGCACGCGCGTTGGCGAGCGCACCACACCGGAGATGGTTGAAACAATTATCGATAAGGTACGCCCAGACTATATTCAGATCGACTGCAAAGGGCATCGTGGATACTGCAGCTATCCGACGAAGTTGGGCAATGGCGCACCGGGTTTTGTCGGCGATCCACTACGGATCTGGTGTGACGTGACTCGTCGTCGGGGGGTGGCCTTGTACATGCACTACTCGGGAGTTGCCGATGACCTTGCCATACAAAAGCATCCTGAGTGGGCCGCCGTCAATGCCGAGGGTAAACGCGAAACCAGGGCCACGTCCGTTTTCAGCCCCTACGTTGACGAGCTTATGATTCCTCAGCTTCGCGAACTGGCAGGCGAGTACGGTACGGACGGTGTCTGGGTGGATGGTGATTGTTGGGCAACCGTTCTCGACTATGGGGATGTCGCTGTGCGGAAATTCTGTAAACAGACCGGCGCCAAGGCAGCCCCGAAAGGACCGGAAGATCCCTACTGGTTGGAGTGGCGGGATTTTCACCGCGAAGCCTTCCGTAACTATGTGCGTCACTATGTGGATGAGATGAGGAAGAGTCATCCGGATTTCCAGGTCATAAGCAATTGGTCTTTCAGTGATCACATGCCCGAAGAGGTATCGGCCAATGTCACCGTGCTGTCGGGCGACTTCCGATCGAGCAACAGCG
>Ga0114922_10000794_pt1 | contig 30398 bp, 28 predicted proteins | sample AartaG_FD_100975 | JGI IMG/M metagenome (GOLD analysis project Ga0114922, IMG submission 100975) | Deep subsurface microbial communities from Aarhus Bay to uncover new lineages of life (NeLLi) - Aarhus_00045 metaG | ecosystem: Environmental > Aquatic > Marine > Oceanic > Sediment | place... | reverse complement strand
TGCAAGACAGAACCGCGACCGTGAGGGAGCGGAGATACGCCGGACGGTGTCCAGACGGGTAACCGCTTCCTAACGGGCGCGGTTCGGATAACCCGCAAGAACAGGTGTGACGCTACACTAGGATGAGCCGGAATCGGCTTAGCGGCCCACCTGCCCGGCTCAGGTAGGGCAAAGATGATCTTTGCCGTCCGGAGCAAAGAGGATCTTTGCCGTCCGGAGCAAAGAGGATTTTTGCTGTCCAAGCGTGGGCGGCCGCGACGAACAGAGAGGCCTTGGAAGATGCAAGCCAGCCCGATACGGGACTATTTCCACAATATCCACCAGACGGTGTACTCCATCCTGGTCGGTATGCGTGTCACGCTGAAGTACTGCTTCGCCAAGACGGTGACGGTCCAGTATCCGGACGTTGCACCCGTCCTGCAGCCTCGGTATCGCGGGTTTCACTTTTACGAGATCGAGAAGTGCATCGCCTGCGACCAGTGCGCCAAGGCGTGCCCGGTGGACTGCATCTACATCGACAAGACCGGCCCGCGGAAGCTCGACAAGGCCACCGGCGTGGCCACGGGTGGGGCGATCACGCGGTACGCGATCGACTATTCCAAATGTCTGTTTTGCGCCCTGTGCACCGAGCCGTGCCCGACCGAGTGCATCCACATGGGCAACGTTCACGACGCATCCGCGTATGACCGCGCGAGTATGATCGTGGAGTTCACCGAGCTGGCCAAGGAAGGGCTCCAGACCCCTCAGCCGCTGTGGATGGTGAAGAAAAGGCCTCCGCCGTGGACCGCCGAGCGGAAGGATAGCTGGCTGCGATTCGAGCAGTCGAATGACAAACTGGCCGGGCAGACCGAGCAACGCCGCGAACAGATGCTTTTGGCCTTGACGGAGCGGAAACCGGCCAAGAAGAAGGAAGTGCAGCAAGACAAGTGAACGATTCGACGGGGGGGGCCGTCGGGGAGAATTTGATGTGAGTGGTGTTGCGATTGACGCGGGATCGGCCCTGGTATCCTTCTCGGTGACGGCTTCATCAGCCCAGCCTGGCAATGAGAGCGCCATGCTCATTTTCGGGATGGTGCTTTTCGCCCTGGGAGGCGCGGCGTTTGCGTTTGGCGCGTTGACCGTCGGCCGCCTGGTTCGCCCGACCGTTCCGCACCCGGAAAAGGGGGCCGCTTACGAGTGTGGTGAGCCGGCTATCGGCGATAGTTGGGTGCAGTTTGACTTGCGGTTTTACACCGTGGCGTTGATATTCATTGTGTTCGACGTTGAAGTGGCGTTGCTTTGGCCCTGGGCGGTGGCGTTCAAGAGCATGGGCGGCCCGGCGTTTTGGGCGTTCCTGGTCTTCTTCCTGCTGATCGCGATCCCGTTTTTGTACGAATGGAATTCGGGGTACCTCAATTGGGTTCGTGCGTACACGGCTCAGGAGCGGTCGGTGGTGCTGGAGGAAAATGTAGATGAGTTGGATTGACAATCGGTTCGAAGATGGAGTGATTATCACATCTTTGGACTGGTTGATTAACTGGGGGCGTACCAACAGTCTTTGGCCGATGACGTTCGGCTTGGCGTGCTGTGCCATCGAGATGATGGCCACCGGGGCGTCTCGCTTCGATTTTGACCGCTTCGGGGCGGGGGCGTTTCGGGCGACGCCTCGCCAGGCGGACCTGATGATCGTAGCCGGGACGGTGACGTACAAAATGGCCAGCCGGCTCAAGCGCCTGTACAACCAGATGCCCGAACCGAAGTACGTGATGGCCATGGGGGCCTGCACGGTGGGGGGGGGGCCGTACTTCAAATACGGCTATCACGTGGTCAAGGGCGTGGATCTGATTGTGCCGGTCGACGTGTACGTACCCGGCTGCCCGCCTCGCCCGGAATCCCTGCTCGAGGGGCTGATGCGGCTGCAGGACAAGATTCGTCATCAGACGCGGGCCAAGGACGCCAGGACGAAAGCGAAGGAAGCGGCGTCGGCGCAGCGAAGAATGGCCAATGTCGAATAGCGAATAACAAATGCTGAATGTCGAAGGCTAAGGGACTATCTCAGAAATGTGGGACAGGTTTTCCAACCTGTCGTTTGACCGGCTGGAAAGCCGGTCCCACAGATATTTGAGATGGATTCTAAGTGTCAAATGCCGCCGTGTCCGGAATCCCATTGTGTAAGGGGGGCATATCGGCGTGGAAAGTGATAAGGAATGACCCCTGAAACGATCTGCGTACTCATGAAAGACAAGTTCGGTCAAGCCGTGCTTGACACGGCCCTGGACGGCGGGCATCCCCACGCGGTGATCGACGCGGCTCGCTGGCCCGATATCGCGCGGTTTCTACGCGATGATCCGCGGCTGGGTTTCAGCTTTCTAAGAAGCGTCTCGGCCGTTGATCTGTCGGAGAAGAACAAGTTGGCGTGTATCTACGACCTGCTGCACATCCCGCTGGGGCCGGATCGGGATCAACTGATCACCACAACACGCGAGTTTGCGGTTCGCATTGTCACCGAGCGCGACGATCCCCACATTCCGTCGGTCGCGGACGTGTGGCCCACCGCCGACTGGCACGAGCGGGAGGCCTACGACATGATGGGGATTGCCTTCGACAACCACCCCGATCTGCGCCGGATTCTCTGTCCGGATGACTGGGAGGGACACCCGCTGCGAAAGGACTACGAGTTTCCGTTGGAGTATCACGGCATCCCGGCAACTACGGAGTATGAACTGACGAACCCGAGGCATTAGGGACTCACACGATGCCCGAATTGTCCAAGAGACCTGTTGTCAAACGAGACGTGCTCGAACGTGTGGGTGACGCGCGTCTCGCAGAAGCCAACACGCTTAAGGAGGCGGGGCATTATGGGAGCTCGATTTACCTGGCCGGTTACGCTGTCGAGTGCTGGCTGAAAGTCGCCATCTACAGCAGGCTCGACTGGACAGAGATGCATGCGACTTTCACGACCCAGGATCTGGAACTTTTGTTGCTGCACAGTGGTCTCGAGCGAAGGATTCAGGCTGTTCACCCGGTGCACGGCAACTTCGCGAAGATTCAGGAAGTCTGGACGATGGGAGGCTCCAATGCCATCCGGTACCAGGATCCCGCGGCGTTTGACGAGAAGGACGCGGCTGGATTCCTTGATTGGGTGACTGGAAATGATGGAGTAGTGCCGTGGGTGAGAAAGCAGATTTGATCAAGGCTGCCGAGGTAATCAAGAAAGCGATCAAAGGGTTCGTCCGGGATGATGAACACAATAATATAGATGTTTTTGAATCGTCTGCGGGCCACTTGAGGGTGATTGTTGGTAGTGATGTATTCAAGGACAAGGGGCCTGTTGAACGTCAAAACATGATTTGGGATTACCTCAAGAACAAGGTTCCTCGGGAGCATCTGGTCTACTGCTTCGGTGTCCATACCATGAACGCAGCGGAATATGAGGAGGCGCGTTTTCCGGAATCGGCAGCGGAGTCGATGGGGCGCTTCACCGATGGGAGAATCCCGCTTCCCGACGATGCTGATGGATAGTATCGGTGTTGCAGATATCATGACTCACTCAACATCCTCGAATACTCGCCTCAGGCAACGTGTCACCATCGGGCCGGAAGACCACGGACGGCTGATCACGCTTGAAGAGTTTCATCGTGCGAAGGAAACCCAGGGGTTTGTCTACGAGATCATCGACGGAGTGCTGATCGTGTCGCCAAACCCCAAGCCTATCCACGACTACTGGGTCCAAATTGTCCGGGCAGCGCTTGCGCAGTATGCTCAGGAACACCCTGAGCGTCTCAACCACCTCACCGAGAACTGCGAGGTTGTCATCCCCGCTCGTCCCGGAATAACTCGCCCTCAGCCGGATATCGCCGCGTATCGTGATTTTCCCGATCCCCCGCCGGACGACTGGAGCGAGGTTTGCCCCGTCGTGGTGGCGGAGGTGATCTCTGATCGCAGGGAGAAAAAGGACGTCACGCGCAACCGGCAGTTGTACTGGGCCGCCGGCGGCGTCATGGAATACTGGATCATCGACCCGCGTGAGGATGAGCGAAAGCCGTTGATGATTGCACTGGTCCGACGGGCGGGCGCTCCATCGTGGGAGGAACACGTGGTCCCGTTCGGAAAATCGCACAAAAGCACGATCCTGCCGCGATTCACACTCAATCTGCGGCGGGCCAAACGTAAAGGAACGAGTTAAACGACATGCCCGACACTGTTTTGGAATCCAAGCCGGACCTGCTGGTCGACTACGACCGTCGTGAACAGGGCGACCTGCACACGGAGGAATTGCTGATCAACATGGGTCCGCAGCACCCCTCGACCCACGGCGTGCTGCGTCTGTTGTTGCGCACCGACGGAGAGATGGTGCTTGGGGCGATCCCGCACATCGGCTACCTTCACCGGTGCGCGGAGAAAATCGCCGAGAACATCCAGCCTTACCAGTACATCCCGTACACCGATCGGTTGGACTACGTGTCAGCCATGAACAACAACCAGGGTTTCGCCGTTGCGGTCGAGAGGTTATGCGGCCTGGAAGTCCCCCAGCGGGCGCAGTGCATCCGGGTCATTTTCGCAGAGTTGAACAGAATCGCGTCTCACCTGGTCTCGCTGGGGTGTTACGGGCTGGACATGGGGGCGTTTACGCCGTTTTTGTACACCTTCCGCGAGCGCGAGTGGATTCTGGACCTGTTCGAGGCCGCCTGCGGGGCCAGGCTGACCTACAGCTATCTCACCATCGGCGGAGTGCGGCTCGATCTGCCGGACGGTTGGGTGGATCGCTGCCGTGAGTTCTGCGATTTCTTCGAGCCGAAAATCAAGGATTACAACGATCTTCTCAGCTACAACCACATTTTCCTGAAGCGAACGTCGAACGTCGGGGTCATCTCGGGTGACGACGCGGTGGCCTACGCCCTGACCGGGCCTTGCCTGCGCGCCAGCGGCGTGCGGTTCGATCTGCGGAAGACGCTGCCGTACGACGGCTACGAGAACTACAAGTTCGACATCCCGATCGGCAGGCCTGGTGGAGTCGACGACACCCCGGCCGGCGTTGTTGTGGGTGACTGCTGGTGCCGCTACTTCGTCCGGGTGCTTGAGATGGAGCAGTCCGTCCGCATCATCCGCCAGGCCCTGGACCGCATGCCAGAGGGGCCCCACATCGCCAAGAAGGTCAAGAACCTCAAACTGCCCAAGGACGACGAGGTCTACGTTGAAGTTGAGAACCCACGCGGTCAACTCGGGTTCTATATCGCCGGGGACGGCTCGGCGATCCCAAGCCGGGTGAAAATCCGGGGCCCGAGCTTCTCCAATCTGTGCATCACCAACCACGTGGCGCGCGACTGCCTGCTGGCGGACGTTACCGCTATCATCGGCAGCATCGACATGGTCATGGGCGAGGTCGACAGATAGGCGTGGCGGCGGTTGCAGGGGAGGGCAAAGATCCTCTTTGCCCGCAGGCATCCGCTTCAACATCGATGAGAGGGTGTATGAGAAGCGGGACGAGAAACCGAGCCGCGACCGTTAGGGAGCGGTTTTCCGCGGAGGATACCACACCGCTTCCTTACGGGCGCGGCTCGGATAAGACTTCTCATACACCCTCTGAGCAAAGTGGAACTTTGCTCTACCCACTGGAAGGGCGATCCGGGCCCGGGGCGGCGGATGTGGCGGATGTGTTGATGTGTTAAGGGAACGGCTGGCGAAGAGAACCCAATCCGGTTATCTTGGCCGTGACTTTGTGAAACGGGGGTTTGTGCGAGCGCGGTTACTCGCTACAATCCGCGTCGTTTTTTCCTGATCAAGGCTTGTCTTGTGAGGATAGTGCCCGGAGCACCTTCGTGACGCAGTTCTCGGTACCGTGGAAGGCGGAAAGTGAGCCGGTCGACTACCGCGTGGGCCGCTTTGTCGGCCTCTGGACGCTGATAGGAGTCGCGTCCTGCGTTTTTGTGCGGGTTATCCTGGGTCTGGCAGGCGCGCCAGGGCCGGTTTTGACACTGTTCGGCGTTGTCTGCCCGATCGTCGTCGTGGCGGGGGCGCTGGCCACCCTGTTCGTGGTCAATACGTGGCGCGTCTGGGGGCGTGTCCTTTTTAGGGTTGCCGGTATAGTCCTCCTCGGGGCTGTCGTGGCGACCTGCGTTGGCGTCTTTCTGACCTACGTCCTGTTGGAGTGGGTCACGACGGACCTGGTCGCGTCCGAGGCTAACGGACCGCAGCAGACCTGGTTCGGGGGGGGGGTGACGATTCCAGAGATCGCGGCCGCGTTGCCGGCGGCGGTTCCTGAGTGGGTAAGTTGCCTGATCTGGCCGTTTCAGTTTCCCGCCGGGCGCGACCTTTTAGGTTTTGCCGCCATTTTCGGTTTTATCCTGGTCATTCCGGTGTATCTGATCTGGTGGGAGCGCAAGGTGTCTGCTCGGATTCAGTCCCGCCTGGGCCTGATGCGGGTGGGAGGCTGGCACGGGTGGGCCCAGTCTCCCGCCGACGGCACCAAGCTGCTTCTGAAGGAAGATCTGATCCCCGCCGGGGCCGACAAGCCCTTGTTCCGCCTGGCACCGTATCTGGCGTTCGTTCCCGTTCCGGTGGCGTTTGCGGCCCTTCCGTTCGGGGCGGCCTACGTGTTCCGCGAGTTGGACGTCGCTTTGGTATTCATTCTGGCCATTTTGGGGATTGAGGTCGTCGGAGTGATCATCGCCGGGTGGGCGTCGAACAACAAATGGAGCGTTTACGGTTCGATGCGCGAGGCCTGCCAGATGGTCTCGTACGAGATCCCGATGGGGCTGGCCTTGCTCCTGCCGGTGGTGGCCGCCGGTTCGCTGAACCTTACGGCCATCGCGGATGATCAGGCAGGCGGCTGGTGGTCGTGGATGCTGTTTCGGAACCCGTTTCTTTTCGTCGGCTTTGCCGCGTACTACATCGCGTCGCTGGCCAACTGCAAGCGGGCCCCGTTCGACCTGCCAGAGTCCGAAAGCGAGCTTGTAGCCGGTTTCCACACGGAGTATTCCGGTTTTCGCTGGTGTTTGTTCTTCTTCGCCGAGTACGCCGCCATGTATGTTGTCTCCGGGCTGGCGGTGATCCTATACCTGGGCGCGTGGCAGTCGCCGTTTGGTCCTTACCCCGGCAACTGGATCGCAGGCTTCTTTGACAACCCCGGCCCGGTGGGGCAGTTGTTCATCCGTGGAATGAAGGGCGTGCTGGAGTCAGGCCCGGTGTGGTTCGTGCTCAAATGTGTGTTTTTGCTGTATGTACAGTTGTGGTTGCGCTGGACGCTGCCTCGGATCCGGATCGACCAGGTGCTCTATGCCTGCGTGCAGGTGCTGCTGCCTTTGACCATGGTGCTGCTGATCGGCAACGCGATCTGGGTGTGGGCGGATACGTCGACCAGCATCGGCTGGGCGTGGGTGACTGGTGCGTTTAACGTGTTGTTGGGCATCATCGGTCTGGTGTTTGCCGTCGGGTTCATCGTGATCGCCGCGTATGGTTTTTATTACCGTCGCAAACTGATCGGGGTGCTGGCGATCGACCCGCTGCCGGGTAGTTAGCGTCCAGACAGGAGGGCAAAGGTCTTCTTTGCCCACGAAAACTAATTCGGCGCAAGAGCAAAGAGGATCTTCGCTCTCCCCGGCGTAAGAGCAAAGAGGATATTTGCTTTCCCCCTGGAGGTGTGTTTCTGCGAGTGCGATTCGTTATGCCGCGTTCTGGACATCTATCGATATTAGCTGCCGCGCTGGGACTTCTGGCCTTGGCGCCGGCTGCGTGTGGGCAGCAGTTCGCTGAGCCGGATGCCGCCGGTGGGGAGATTCTCTCCGGCCCATGGCTGTCCGGTGTCTTTGAGATTGTCATGTTCTACCTCTTGGCGCTGGCGACGGTGATCTCGGCCGTGGGGGTGTGCGTGTCGCAGCAGATTACTCGAATGGCGGTGTTTCTGTTTTTCGCCCTGGCTTGTGTGGCGGGGTTGTATTTCCTGCTGGCCGCCAACTTTGTGGCTGCGATTCAGTTGATCGTGTACGTCGGCGGCGTGTTGATACTGCTGATCTTCGGCATCATGTTGACCAGCAAATCGCCGTGGGTGCGGTTCGACGCACGCAAGGGCGAACTGATTGCCGCAGGCTTGGTGTGCGTGGGCCTGTTGATCGCGCTGATCGTCGTGTTGCTCGGCACCGATTGGGGCCCGACCGGGGCCCAGGCGTCGGTCGTCCCGGTGGAGGAGATCGGCAAAAGCCTGTTGACGCGATACCTCGTGCCGTTCGAGGCTGCCGGGGTGCTGTTGATGATCGTGATGGTCGGCGCCGCCCACCTGGCGCGGCAGGAGAAGAAATAGAGCTGTCAGCTCTCAGCTATCAGCTATCAGCCGTCAGCCGGAAAAGTCGTTCCGCATCTTTCCGGCTGACGGCTGACGGCTGATAGCTGATGGCTGATGAATTGGTAAGTGTGGTGATGATAGGTTTGACTCATTATCTGGTTGTGGCAGCGGTGCTGTTTTGCGCCGGCGTTTTCACCATGACCACCAAGCGTAACGCGATTGGCATCCTGATCGGCGTCGAACTGGTGCTCAACAGCGCCAGCGTCAACCTCGTCGCGTTTGACCGGTATCGCGGCGGCGGGGCGATGGACGGGCAGATCACCGCATTGTTCATTATTGTGCTGGCCGCGGCTGAGGCGGCCCTGGCCGTGGCGATCTGCATGAACTTCTATAAGAACCTGGCCACGATCGACGTCGATCGCGGCGATGTTTTGCAGGGTTAAAGCACAGAGCGTGGAACCGGCAACGTAGAGTGTGGGACCGGCGACGTAGAGTGTGGGACCGGCGACTCGCCGGTCAGGACACGAGCGGGTCGTCCGTACCACACTATCATGGGATTTGTGTGATCCGATAAATGAATCACTTTTATGAAATCCTGCTGGCAGCGGCGCTGCTGTTTCCATTCGTCGGCTTCTGGATTCTGGTCCTCAAAGGATCGGACTTTGGCAAGCCCAATGCCGGCTGGTTCGCCGTCTTTTTCGGCATGGGTGTGCCGCTGGTCATTTCAACTGTCGTTCTGGTCGGTTGGTCTCTCGAGGGGCCTGATAGTCGGGCGGAGCTAACCGCCGCGGCTCAGAACTTCCAGTTCCTCTGGGCCGACCTGGGCGATGTGGAGATAAAGGTCGGCGTTAAGCTCGATTCGCTGACTGTAGCCATGTTCTTCATGGTCGCGCTGGTCTCGTTCTGCATCTTCGTCTTCAGCATAGGCTACATGTCCGGGCACAGCGACGAGGTTGGCGGCCACTGTCACTATGGGCGTTTTTTCGCTTATCTTTCGCTGTTCGGCTTCAGCATGTTGGGGCTGGTGATCAGCAGCAGCCTGCTATTTTTGTTCATCTTCTGGGAGTTGGTCGGCGTTTGCAGCTATCTGCTGATCGGTTTCTATTTCGACCGAGGCTACGCCAGCCACGCAGGCATGAAGGCGTTCGTAACGAACCGCGTCGGGGACTTCGGCTTCTTGGTCGGGATGATGCTGGTCGTCTTCATGTTCCGCACGCTCGATCTGGAGCAGGCCGCCGCAGCCTTTTCCGAACAGTATCACACCAACACCGGTTTGTTCGGCCAGGTTGTCAACCTTTTCGGCTGGTCCATATCCGGCATGTCGCTGGCCACGTTGATGGGCATCGCCCTGTTTTGCGGAGCGATGGGCAAAAGCGCCCAGTTTCCGTTGCACGTCTGGCTGCCGGATGCGATGGCCGGTCCCACGCCGGTCAGCGCCTTGATTCACGCAGCTACGATGGTGGCGGCGGGCGTCTATCTGGTCGCTCGCGTGTTCCGCTTGCTCACGCCGGACGCTCAGATGTTCATCGCCGTGATCGGGGTCATCACGCTGACGGCCATGGCGCTTATCGCCATCGTGCAGGTGGACATCAAGAAGTGCCTGGCCTACTCGACCCTTTCGCAACTGGGATACATGATCTTCGCCATGGGGGTGGGAGCGTGGATCGCGGCGCTGTTCCACCTGATGACCCACGCCTTCTTCAAGGCCATGCTGTTTCTCGGCTCCGGACAGGTGATCGAAGGCTGCCATCATGAGCAGGACATGCGAAAGATGGGCGGGCTTAGACGCAAGATGCCGTTCACCTGCTGGACGTTCTTTGTCGGCGTGTTGGCCATCACCGGGGCGGGAATCCCCGGCGCGGGCATCGGTCTTGGCGGGTACTTCAGCAAAGACGAGATCCTGGCAGTCGCCTACGACCGTTCCTACAACTGGGATCGGTACGAAGATCGTGCCGGGGGGGGGGACCGCGGTGACGCTCATGCGAACCGGCACCCGCACCAGCGTTCATTGTTGTCCCCCGGTGCCGGGATCAACCGGACACCGGACGTTCGGCTGGCGAGGTTTCTGCAGGATGAGGCGGATCACGGCGATCAAGCCGAGCATCAGGAGACTTCCGCCAAGGCCGCCATCGCAGCCGGGATCAAGGCGCTGCCGAAGTGGATGTTCTGGCTGGCGATCATCACCGCGTACGTTACGCCGTTCTACATGTTCCGCTGCTGGTGGATGACGTTCATGGGCAAGCCGCGGGACGAACACGTTTACGAGCACGCCCATGAAATACGGCTCATGTACATACCGCTGGTCGTGCTGTCGGTGGGGATTCTGGTGTCGAGCTACTTCATCTTCCGGCCTTTGATCGCCGAATCGGCAGGTATCGCCACGGACGCATCGCTGGTCGTTTCGGTGGACGGCGAGGCGCACCATGCGACGCCGGCGTATCTTGCCCTTGATCACTCTGAAGGGCACAACCCACACACGGCTTTGATCTCCCTTGTCGGCTTCGCTTTTCTGATCGGTTTTGCCGTTGCGTGGGCGATCTACCGCAACGGCCTGGCCCTGGCGGAGCGCATTCGGCAGATGCCGGTGATGCGTTACGTGTACGTGGTGCTCGTCAAGAAGTACTTCTTTGACGAGTTCTACGACTTCTTCTTGGTCAAGGGCTGCGTGGTGGTGGCCAGGATCATCCGCTTCTTCGATACCTGGGTTGTGGATTTGATCTGCAACCTGCTGGCGGTGATCACCGAGAGGCTCTCGGCCTTTTCCGGCTGGGTTCTGGACATCGGCGGTATTGACGGGTTTCTTCACGGCGTCGTCGATTCGGCCAACGATCTTTCCGAGGGGTTGCGCCGGCCTCAGTCGGGCCGGGTGCGCGGATATGTCGTTCTGGCGGTCGGGGTGGCAACACTGGTCATCGGGGGCATTTTGATTTTCCCGTGGCTCGCCGATGTGTTGCCCGTGGGGCCCAGCAGCGACATTGTTGATCACTACGCGGGTGTAGGCGAATGGCTCGTCTGGCTTGTGATTGCGGTGGTCGTCCTCCTCGGCGTGCTGGTGATACAGATGTTGACGGTCAAAGCGGAGCGCGTGGTCAAGAAATGGTGGGTGGCTCCGTAAGGGTTTTTGAGAGTCAAGCGGTTGGTCTTCACGGACCAGCCCGAACGGCGCCGCATTGGGCATTGGCCGGATTGGATTGAGATCATAGCTGGTTGAGCAACGATAACGGATAACGGAAGTTCGATGAACATTCTGACAGCGATCATATTCCTGCCGACGTTGGGCGCACTTCTATGCCTGGTAGTGCCCAGGGACCAGGTGCGCAAGATAGCCGTGGGCTTCACAGCCGTGACGTTCTTGGTCTCGCTGTGGCTGTTCACCACTTTTCTTGGGGGGGGGGCAGATCCTGATGCGGTCTTCGGCACGCAGTACGGCACGCTGCACCACGTCTCGCGGGCAAACTGGATTACCGGCGAGAGCTTCGCCATCGAATACTTCGTCGGCGTGGACGGCCTGAGCTTCCCGCTGGTGATCCTCACGACTTTGGTGAGCTTTCTGGCCTGTCTTGCAAGCTGGAACTTTGACACCTGGAAGATCAACAAGGGGATCCGGGCTTATTTCTCACTGTTTCTGCTGCTGGAAACGGGGATGGTCGGCGTGTTCCTTTCGTTCGACTTTTTCTTGTTCTACGTGTTCTGGGAGGTCATGCTGCTGCCGATGTATTTCCTCATCGGCGTGTGGGGCGGACCGCGCAGGGAATACGCGGCCATCAAGTTCTTTCTGTTCACCCTGGCCGGTTCGGTGCTGATGCTAGTGGCCTTGGTGGCGGTGTACTTCTACAGCGATCGTGCGGTCACCAACGAGATCCGCTCGCTGGATAGTGGGCTGGCCGGCGTCTCGCAGACGAGCATCCCCAGCGGTTACCGCACGGATGCCGTCATCACACACGGCACTTTTGATCTGATTGAGCTGTCCACGAATCCGACGATTCAGAAATGTTTTTCCAGCTATGGGACGACCTTTCTCGGTGCGCGCTTCGCCCCGATCATGTTCATGTTTCTGTTCGTCGCATTCGCCGTCAAGCTGCCCAGCGTGCCTGTGCACACGTGGTTGCCAGACGCACACGTGGAGGCTCCGACTCCGATCAGCATGATCCTGGCCGGGATCCTGCTGAAAATGGGCGGGTACGGCTTTTTGCGATTGTGCTACCCGATCTTTCCCACCGGCGGTCAGGAGTTTGCGTTTCTGCTGGCCGTGATCGGCGTAGTCAGCATCCTGTATGGCGCCCTGTGCGCGATGGCCCAGACCGACTTCAAAAAGCTCGTCGCCTACAGTTCGGTTTCGCACATGGGCTATGTGCTTTTGGGCATTGCGGTGATGACGCAGGCCGGTTTCCAGGGGGCGATGTTCCAGATGATCGCCCACGGCATCAGCTCACCCATGTGCTTCTTTTTGGTTGGCGTGATTTACGACCGTGCCCACCACCGCGAGATCAACCGGTTCGGCGGATTGTGGCTCACCATGCCCAAATACGGGACGATGGCTACTATCGGCTTCTTCGCCTCGCTCGGTTTGCCAGGCTTGTGCGGCTTCATCGGCGAGATATGGGTGGTGCTTGGTGCCTTCAGCGCGGGAGGCTCCGCCGGAATGGAGTGGGCGTACACGATGGCGGTCCTGGCGGCCTTCGGCGTCGTCCTGACAGCCGGGTACATCCTATGGATGATCAAGCGGGTGTATCTGGGAGAGGAAAAGGAAGAATACAAGGATTTCCCCGAAGCCGATGCGCGGGAGTTGGGGATCCTGGCGCCGATGGCGGTGTTGGCCATCGTGCTGGGCCTGTTCCCGATGCACACTATGTTCAACTTCTGCAACGGCACACTGAACCTGCTGCTCGAGCAGGTGAAGATGGCCGTCTAGAAGCGGGTGCCCCTCCTTCGCGCAGCGAAGGGTGGGGGATGGATATGGCTGATTTTGTTGCCTAGCCTCGGATAGGGTTTAGCAACTGTGGATATTCCGGCATCCGAAAGCTTGTGGGCTGGTATTGACATCGGGCGACACCTGTTTTGGTTTTCGCCCGAGCTGGCGCTGATTTGTACGATGCTGGCCATCGTGGCGGCTCCGCTCGTGCTGGGGCGCAGCGCACGAACCATCGGCGCCGTGGCGTCGATCGGCATCGTCGTGTCGCTCATTCTGGTCGTCCGCGTGGCTTCTCTGCTCAGCGCTGCCGACGCGGAACCGGTCAGCGGTTTTTCGCCCAACCCGGCGTCGGGCATGCTCATCGCCGACAACCTGGCCACCTTTTACAAGTTCGTGCTCATCCTCTTTTTGGCGGGGGTGACGTACCTGTGGTGGCTTGGCAGCGCCGAGCAGGAGCGCGACGCGCCGGAGTTCTTCATCCTGCTGATCGGCAGCGCGTTGGGCATGGCCTTGATGGTGAGCACCTCCAACCTGCTGATGATCGTGGTGGCGATCGAGATGGCCTCGCTGCCCAGCTACGCCATCGTCGGCATTAACAAGCGAGACGCGAAGTCGGCGGAGGCGTCGCTGAAGTACATGATCTTCGGGGCGATCAGCGCCGCCGCCATGGTTTACGGCGTGAGTTTGCTCTACGGTCTGACCGGCTCGCTCGATCTGGGCGTCGTGGCCGGTGAAGTTTTCAATGGTCTGGTGGGCGGAAACCGATTCATGATCGGCGTGGCGTCGTTCTGCCTGCTGGCGGGGATCGGCTTCAAGATCTCGGCCGTGCCGTTTCACTTCTGGTGCCCGGACGCTTTCGAGGGGGCCAAGATCGAGGTCACCACATGGCTTAGCGTAGCCAGCAAGGCAGCCGGTTTGGTCTTGTTGCTTCGGGTTTGCGGGACCCTCTGCGCGGCTGTGGACGTGCCGGAAAGCATGGACGTGATTCAGCCGGTGGCGTGGGTGATCGGTATCATGGCGATGATCACCTGCACATGGGCGAACTTCGCCGCCTACCACCAGACCAGCGTCAAACGCCTGCTGGCCTACTCGTCGATCGCCCACGCGGGCTACATGCTGATGGCTGTCACCGTCTTCATCCACTCCGAGAAGCTGTTGGTGGATCCAGACTTTCCATTGATGGGAACGACGGCCAATCCAGCCGCCAGCGCCCTGTTGGCATACATATTCATCTACCTTTTCATGAACCTCGGCGCCTTCGGAGTGGTGGCGCTGGTAAACTGGCAAACGGGCAGCGACGATATCGATCAGTTCACCGGTCTGACTCGGCGGGCCCCGTGGCTGGCCGTGCCCATGATCATCTGCCTGGTGTCACTGATCGGCCTGCCTCCGCTGGCCGGGTTCATCGGCAAGTGGTGGATCCTGATCGCCTTGGGGCAACAGGGAACGATACTCGGATGGGTGCTCGTGGTGGTGGCCGTGGTCAACACGCTGATCAGTTTGTATTACTACCTGCGGGTTGTCGTGCAGATGTCGCTGAGGGACGACGGTCGACCGGCCTTTACGCCGCCTGTGGGGGGGATGGCCCTGGTCAATGCTTGCGCCGTCGCGCTGTTGGCGTTGTTTCTGCTGGTGGGGCCGTTGAAGGACACGACGGATCGGTTCTCCCGGAATGCTTTCAATCCGTACAAGATCACGGGAACGATACCGGCCTCTGCGGATGGGTTGGCTGACGCGGCCGGGATGAAGTGATGGCACAGAACGATACGATAGACATTCTAAACGAGCTGCTGGGGCTGGAGCAAACCAGCGTGATCGAGCGGTTGCACAGATCCGGCGTCTTTGTCTCACGGGCCTGGGCCGACGGGTATCCGGTCGTTAAGCGGATGACGGAGGAGGTATACGAGCATGGTCAGTGGCTTGTGCAGTTGATCCTTGACCTTCGCGGCGGCGTTTGGCCGCGGGCCAACGATCCCACTTGTGCCGACCTGCACTACCAGGAGCTATGTCACCTGCTGCCGCGTGTGATCGACAACGAAAAGGCGATCATCGCCAAGTATGAACTGGCCCGCTCGCATTTGGCCTTGGAGCCGCAAGCCATCGAAGTGGTCTCCCGAATCCTCGCACGGCACAGCGAGCACGTCGAGCAACTCACGCGATTCCTCGCCAACCGCGCCCCCGCATAGTGCCTCATGATAGGGCCGATGTGGGCGAGTGAAACGGCCCGTACGCAGTGAAAGGACCGTTATGGACTCGCAGCCATCGGTAGACCTTCGCAGCGACACGGTAACTCGGCCTTCGCCCGGAATGCGACGGGCCATCGCGCAGGCTGAGGTCGGCGACGACGTGTTCGGCGACGACCCCACGGTGAACCGGCTTCAAGAGCGAGTGGCGGCCATGATGGGCAAGGACGCGGCCCTGTTCGTGCCCTCCGGCAGCATGGCCAACCAGACTGCGATCCGGGCACAAACCGAGCCCGGCGACGAGATCATCGCCAACGAACACAGCCACTTCTACTTTTACGAAGCCGGCGCCCCCTGTGCTTTGTCAGGCTGCTCGCTGCGTCTGGTGCCGGGTGATCGCGGCCTCTTCGAGGCCGAGGCGGTTCGATCCGTCATTCGCCCCACCGACTCGCATTTCCCACAATCTCGGCTGATTGTGGTGGAGAACACGCACAACCGGGGCGGCGGGACCGTGTGGTCGCTGGAGCCGATCGCCGACATTCGGCGCGTCGCCGACGAGCACGGGTTGAAGACGCACCTCGACGGCGCCCGCCTGTGGAACGCGTGCGTAGCCACGGGCCATAGGCCGGCGGATTACGCCCGGTGCTTCGACACGGTTTCCGTGTGTTTTTCCAAGGGGCTTGGGGCGCCGATAGGCTCTGCGGTGGCCGGCTCCGCCGAGACGATCCGGCGCGTTCATCGTTTCCGCAAGATGTTCGGCGGCGGGATGCGGCAGGCTGGAATGCTGGCCGCGGCTGCGGTCTATGCGCTGGACCACAACGTCGACCGGCTGGCGGAAGATCACGACAATGCAAAACGACTGGCCCGGGCCCTCGCCGACATGCCCGGTGCGTCGATCGACCCGGAATCGGTCGAGACCAACATTGTTTATTTCGACGTCGATCCCTCCGTCGCCACCGCGAAGGAAGTGTGCGATCGGCTAAGGTCGCACGGCGTGTGGATGTTGCCCACCGCTTTGCAGCGCATACGGGCAGTCACCCATCTTGATGTTTCGGCTAAGGCGATCGAGACCGCGATAAACGCGCTCAATAAGGTTCTGACTGCCAGATGACGATGGGCGAATGTGCGGAGCGCCGATCGAAGCCCGTCCTCAGTAGCGTCACCCCTCATGGGTGACGGAATGATTTTCGTGTAACGTCACCCGTCGTGGGTGACGGAATGATGCGCAGAGCGTCACCCACGAGTGGTGACGCCACAGAAAAGCGGAGCTTGCTCATAGCCCTGCAAGAACGCGCACTGTCATCCGGAGGCGCCTCGCCGGGGGGGGTCACGCCATCAGCCGCTGCTCGGCCGCGGCCATGTCCGGCAAGATGTCGAACCAGGTGTCAAGGCGTGTCACTTCGAACACGCCCTTTACGAACGCGCTGGGGTTCACCAGAACCACGTCCGCATCGCTCAGCCGGGCGCGCGTCACCAGGTTCATCAAGGCGCTAAGTCCGGCTGAGTCGATCATGCTCAGCGCCGAAAGATCGATGGCCACTTTCGCATTTTGCTCGGCGACGAGTGAGTACACATCCTCGGTGAAGGTATCCGCGTCTTCGCGTCGCAACTCACCGACGAGCTTCACCCTGGCAAACTCGCCCGTAGTGTCCGTTTGGATTTCCACAGTAGACTCCTGTCGCGTTCAAACCGGCGCCTGTGAGCCGGTAGGACCTGGTTTCGGATTCAGGGTTTGCGTGTCGAGGGTCGGGAACATCTCAAACCCTAATCCGGCGATCCGAACCCCCGATCGCCGGGACCCATTCTACTTCGACAAGTTGCCGGACTCCGGCTTGCGTAGGGCGAGCCTGGGCAACAGGTAGTTCTCGCTGAAGAACACGGTCACTTCGCCGGAGACGATGAAGACCGGCGCGTTGGCGGCTGCGCGCGTTTCACGAACCATGCGCTCCAGCATCAGGTTGGGTAGCAGCTTGATCGGGGGCTCCGGGTGGTCCGGATGGTCCGACTCGAAAACAAAAACCCAATCCTTACCGTCAGAGACGACGCGCCCCGCGCGGCTGACGATCTGCCAACCCTCCGGCCAAGTCGCCCCACGCTTGGCGTCACCGGCTAGACCGGCAGCGGCGCCGTCAGGCGGAACAAGCGGCCTTTGCGGACGCCGTTGGAGGATTTCCTCCAGAACCTGCTCGTTTGTCCCGGGTGCGGGTGGTGACGGATCCTCTTGAGTCGAACCCGCTGATTCCGGTGTTTCCTGTTGTGTCTTTGCCGGTGGCTCGGCCTGTTGGGGCGTCGCGCCCAGGTCACCGGCCGGGACAGGGACCTGGTCCCGGTGTACGGCCGCCGGCATGACCACGCTCCAAGCAAAAGCCGAAATCGCTGCGAACTTGCCGATCATCTGATGCCTCCGCTGCCTGCACGTGAAATCCACAGGCAAGATGTCTGTGTCACAGTCTAGGGAGTCGCAATACGACTTGACCAGATTCTCGGTCAGAGCGACCGCTTCATCAAGCCGTTTCCGCTCAGGCGTCGCCTGGCCGAGCCGTGCCGGCGGCCGCCGCGAGGGTGAGCATGATCACCGCGAGTGCGGGGATTCGGCAGATGCGCCAGCCGGCGGGGACGAAACGCGGAGAAGAAGTAAAGTCGCAAAGGAAACGAGGGTCGCTCTGAGAATAATCCGGGCTTGTGGCCGAATTCCGCGTTGTTGTGGACGATCGGGGATGACTTGACGGAACGTCTCGTCGGATAAAGATCATTTCGAATTCGACCGCCCTACCGTTAGGATTGAAGGCGTTCGGGTTCGACTCAACGTGGAGTTATACTCATGTTCGGTGGCCTGATGTCAGCACGTCTAAAAGCCGCGGAGAACGCCCTTCGTGACGGGAGGATTGACGAGGCGTTTCGGCTCGCCACTGCGCCCGACCTGATCGAGCAACATCGGGCCGGAGCCGTACTTACCGGGCTGACCGATAAGTTCATCGAACGGGCGCGGATCCATTTCCGAGCGGAGCGATTCGCGGAGGCGTCGGCAGACCTTGACAGGGCCGAGCTCGGCGGCACCAAGAGCGAGGAGATCGCCGAGCTTCGCCGACACATAGGCACCGTAGCGGCTGAAGTCATGCGTCAGGAGGCCTCGCGTAAGGAGCGCATCGAGGCGGCCAAGCGGCGGGTGGAAGCGGGCTCGCTGGCAGCCGGGCGGAACATCCTCGAAGGCGCGTCAGAATCGGACCCACAGGCCCAGCGGCTGCACCAGTCCATCGAGCAGCGGGCCAACGAAGTGCGCGACCTTCTTGGGCATGTGGAAGGTCTGCTGGCCCAGGGGCAGATCGCCCGTGCGGCCGAGCGGCTGCTTGCAGCCAAGCGTCTTGACGCCCACGCCGCCAAGGTGTCGGCGATGGAGACGAAGATGTGCGAGACCGTGCTTGGCAGGGCGCGGGCGGCGCTGAAGGAAGGTCGGCCTGCCAAGGCAGCGGCGGAGCTGAAGTCTCTGGGAGCGCTTGGCGGGTCGTCGGTGCCTCGGCGGGAGTTGGCGGACATGCTGGCCAAGGCGCGTGCGGCGGGCGATGCCTTGCTGGCTCACAATTACGCCAACGCACGCCAGCAGATGCTGGCCCTGGGGCGATTGCTGCCGGGGATCAAGTGGATCGACAAGGCCGTCGAGCAGTTGCGACAGATCGATGACATCGGCACCGCGCTGCGGGCCGGGCCGCTCGGCGAGAGGCTCGACTCCCACCCGGGTCGAGTAGGGCAGGACGAGCGCAGCGAGACCCGCCGACCTCATGCAGGTGGGCTGGATGAAACCATCGCGGTGCCGACGCTCGCGGACCCGGATGATTCATTGCCGCAACGGCTGTTGCTGCTGGTCAACGGCGGCGGCAGCTATCTTCTGCTTCGGGGCGATCGGATTTCGATCGGGCGGGCGGCCTCGCAACAGCCGGCGGACGTGGCCATCTTCAGCGATCTAGCCGAGCGGCACGCCCACATCTCCAAGGTGGATGAGGACTATTTCCTCTTCGCCGGCAAGGATGTGGAGGTCGGCGGACGGCGGACCAAACATCAGTTGCTGCGCGACGGTGATCGGGTGGTGCTGGCCCGTCGGGCGAAGTTTGGGTTTCGGCTGCCCAGCCGGAAAAGCCTCTCCGCCGTGCTCGATTTGAGCGATACGACCAAGATGCCCAACGACGTGCGGCGCGTCATTCTGTTCGATCGCCACGCGACGATCGGCGTGGGCCACAACTCGCACATTCGCTGCACCACAGCCTTGCAGACATTGGTGTTGTTTGAGCGAGACGGTGCATTATGGATCAGACCGCGTTCGGACGGTCGAGGCCGTGTTGACGCGCAGCGTGTGAAAATGGGAGCGCCGATTGAGATGGCCGGGATGAGCTTCGTGGTCGAGCCGTGGCAGGTCCGGTCGTTCGGCGTGTCGCGGATATGAGATATATGCGGGATAGGCTTTCCGGCCTGTCGGAAGGCTCTTTCAACTGACAGAAGACCGGCTGGAAGATCCCACGCTCGAGACAGAATCGACCGGCTGGAAAGCCGGTCCCACATTGAAGATGGTGTCGGTCGGCAGGCGGTTACATAAATGCCTCGGAATCATAATGGGCGATCAGCGGAGTTGGTGAATACTATAATGAGGGGCGGTTCATGATTCGCACCGTCCGCGACGCACCGATCAAAGCGGCACTCGGTTGTCGGTGACAGAAACGGAAATGTCATACACATTCAAAAATGGTGATCGACCGCTTGAAGGCTACACCATCCAGCGCGGTGTGGGTCGCGGCGGGTTCGGCGAGGTGTACTACGCCGTCAGCGACGGTGGCCGCGAGGTGGCCTTGAAGTACCTGCGCGACAATCCCGAGGTGGAGCTGCGCGGCGTGAGCCAGTGCATGAACCTCAAGAGCCCGCATCTGGTCACCATCTTTGATGTGATGAAGAGCAATGACGGCGACTACTTCGTTGTTATGGAGTACATCAGCGGCCCGTCGCTACGTGATCTGCTGCTGGCTCATCCGAAGGGCCTGGGACCGCAAAAGGCGGCGTTTTTTCTGCGTGAGATCGGCAAGGGCTTGTCGTATCTGCACGACCGGGGGCTTGTCCACCGCGACCTAAAACCAGCCAACGTCTTCTACGACGACGGGTACGTCAAGATCGTCGACTACGGGCTGAGCAAGTTCATCTCCCTGTCGCGGCACAGCGCTCAGACGAGCAGCGTGGGCACGGTCCACTACATGGCTCCGGAGGTGGGCAGCGGTGATTACTCGCGCGGCATTGATATCTACGCCCTCGGTGTGATTTTCTACGAGATGTTGCTGGGCAGGGTTCCGTACGAAGGTTCCAGCATGGGCGAGGTGCTGATGAAGCACCTGACCAGCCAGCCGGAAGTGGACAACCTGCCCTCCCCGTTCGGCGAGGTGATCCGCAAGGCGTTGGCCAAGGACCCGAAGGAGCGTTATCAGACGATCGAGGAGATGCTGGCGGACGTGTTCGAGGGCGGCGACTTACGCGATAGTCTGGTCGGTTTCAACCCTGAGCTCAGCCTGGCCGGGGCGGTGCGACGGCAAACGCCGGAGTTTCGAGTATCGCCGGCCCCGTCGCCCAATCCGGCTGTGCCTCCGCCACCGCCGCCGGTTCCCGCATACGCCAACGGCGCACGTGCTACTGCAGGCGTCGCAGCGAGGCAGGCCGCCGTCGCAGTTCCCGCCGGGGGGGCACCGGTTCAAGGGGCTTATCCCGCGGCGGCGATCGCCGCCAGGGCGGCGCTTTCTCCCGAAGCCGCAACGGGCTATGTGCGTTATGCCGGGTTCTGGATACGCTTTTTGGCGGCGCTGATTGATACCTGTATCGTGGGCGCCGTCGCCGGGGTTCTGGGCGAGGGGCCGTTCGTCATTGTCTCCATCCTGTATCAGGGAATTCTGATCGGCAAATGGAACGGGCAGACGCTAGGCAAGAAGGCCTGTGGAATCAAAGTCATCAGCAGTGACGGCCGGCCGTGCGGCGTTGGTCAAGCGTTCGGTCGCGCGGCTGCCAAGATTATCAGCGGATTGATTCTGTTCATCGGGTATCTAATGATCCCGTTCGACGATCAAAAGCGGGGGTTGCACGACCACATGGCGAGAACGTTGCATGTTTACGCGATCCAATAAAGGAGACGGCAAAGATTCTCTTTGCTACGAGACTGGAAGGCAAAGATTCTCTTTGCCACGAGACGGGAGGGCAAAGATTCTCTTTGCTACGAGACTGGAGGGCAAAGATTCTCTTTGCCCCGGCGAGACGCAGTCCGATGCGAGCAAAGAAAAGGGTGGACGAGTGGCCCACGTCTTCAGACGTGGGAGCGTGATTCGGGGAGTAGGATCGGGTCCCCATCTCTAAAGAGATGGGCCACCCAGTCCGCTGTGAGCAAAGAGAATCTTTGCTCTACCGTGCGAGCAAAGAGAATCTTCGCTCTACCGTAGACGGAAGTGGGAACAATGGCTTTTACGTTCAAACATGGTGATCGGCCGCTGGAGGGCTATACGATCCAGCGTGGTGTGGGGCGCGGCGGGTTCGGCGAGGTGTACTACGCCGTCAGCGACGGTGGCCGCGAGGTCGCGCTGAAGTACCTGCGCGACAATCCGCAGGTCGAGCTGCGCGGCGTGGGTCACTGCATGAATCTGAAAAGTCCCCACCTGGTGACGATCTTTGATGTCAAGAAAAGCGACGCCGGCGAGTACTTCATCATCATGGAATACATCACCGGCCCGTCGCTGCGCGATTTGCTGATCGCCGAGCCGAGGGGTTTGGGCGAGCAGAAGGCCGCCTTCTTCGTCCGTGAGATCGGCAAGGGACTGTCCTACCTGCACGATCGCGGCGTCGTCCATCGCGACCTGAAACCGGGCAACATTTTCTACGACGACGGGTACGTCAAAATCGGCGACTACGGGTTGAGCAAGTTCATCTCCATCTCGCGGCACAGCGCCCAGACAGCCAGCGTGGGCACGGTTCATTACATGGCCCCGGAGGTCGGCAGCGGTAACTACTCGCGCGGGATCGACATCTACGCCCTGGGTGTCATGTTATACGAGATGTTGCTGGGACGCCTGCCGTTCGAGGGTTCGAGCATGGGCGAGGTGCTCATGAAACACCTGACCGAGCGGCCCGAGGTGGACGAGTTGCCTGAACCGTTTGGTCTGGTGATCAAGAAGGCGCTGGAAAAGGACCCCAAGGATCGATACCAGAGCGTGGACGAGATGCTTCAGGACGTGTTCGAGGTGGGCACCGTCAAGAACTCGCTGGCGGGTTTCAATCCGGAGCAGAGCTTGGCCGGTGCCGTGAAGCACTACGCTCCCGAACCAATCCAGACGCCGATGCCCTCGCCCAATCCCCCGCCGGCTTCGCCGTACGCGCCGCAGGCGATCCCCGCCTCGGCACCGCCTCCGGGCGTCGATCCGTGGCAATACGCCAATCAGGTGCATCCCGATATGCGCCCGTTGGCGGATCGCCTCTCGAAGCATGCCGATAAGATGGCGGCCAAGTTCGACAAAGCCTTGAAGCGGATTCACAAGCGGGCCGGTGTGCCGCCACGCGCCCGGCCCGCGCCAACCGCCCAGCCGGTTCCAACCGACCAGTCGGCTCCAATTGCCCAGCCCGCGCCGGGTGCTACTGGCGGCTTGTCCGCCGGCGCCTCTGCCTCACGGGCAGGTAAGCCGCCCGTGCCGCCCACCGCCCTGACAGGCGCCGTCACCGCCCGCGCACGCCGACAGCGGATGATGCTGTCCGGCGTCATGGCTGTCGGACTTCCGGTGTTGCTCGGCCTCGCGGTCGGCGCAGCTCACGATAGAGCAGAATGGGGTGCCTCAGCAGGGATGCTGGTCGCCGCCGTCGCCGGGGGGATTCTGTTGTCCCGGCGGATACTGCGATGGCTGGACGCCCAGGCCAGGCCGATGTGGGTTCAACGATTGGTGACAGTGGTGTGTTGTGCCCCGTTCGTCTTCGTCGGTGCCGCACCCCTGCTGGACTCCTCCAGAACAACTGAGGAAGGCTTGGGGCTTGCGTTTGGACTTCTGGCGGTCACGTTGTTCGGTCGATGGGGGAGCTCCATCGAGAAGGGAGCGGACGGGGCGTTGTATCTCGGCGACGCTTTCGGCAAGGCCGTGTGGGCATTCATCTGTACGGCTATTCTGACGGCCATTTTTGACGGCGACCCGGAGGAGACGATATTCGTCGGCGCGGGCGTTGCAGCCGCCGCCTCCATTGTCTTGCAGACCGTAGGCTGGTGGACCGTCGGTGCCAGACCCGTCTCCTGCCGCGCCGCCGTCGGCGCCGGGCGTGGAAGGGCGGGTCGCCACGGGCGGCATCGTGCCGTTCAGTTCCCCCACGCCCAATCACAGGGGCGCCGGCCTTGGGGACGTGTCCATGTGGACGCACCGGCCTCGCCGTCAGCCGGGCAAACATCCTGGCAGCCCCCGGCACCGCCTCCGTTCGCGATTCCGATCGAGCATCCCATCGCTGGTGCTATGGCCGCGTCAGTGGTCCCTGTTACGGCGATGCGGAGCGGGTTCGGACGCGCCTTTTGGAGCGTTTTGGCCTTTGTGTTCCTGCTCGGAGCGATCGTCAGCTTCATCATGCCGTTCGTGACGCTGGGCGGCTATGGCCCACCGGTCGCACAACCGATCATTGCGTGCATTGCCTGTGTCTGCCTTGCCGCGTTCGCCCTGAGCAAGACCACGCCGCGCCGCCGCGAGGGATTCTGGCGCGAGACGGCACGGCCATTTCTGCTGATGCTGTTGGCCGTCGGCATCGGGGCGTCCATCGTGATGATCACACCGGCGGGTGATTCGCTGAGGCACACGGATGTGTTCCAGTCCACCACGAAGACGTGTGGCCGGGTGCACGTGAGCCAATTTGTTCATTATAACATGCAGGCGCCGCCCGCCCCTTACATCGTCGCCTTGGTCCTCTCATCCGTCGGGTTTCTCGCGCTTCTTGGCTCAGGCCTTAGGAAGCGGCGGCCAGCGAAGCCGTTCCTGCTCACCGACAGCTCAGCCGGACCGTCCTCAAACGACCAATCTCCGCAAGACCCGCCGCCCAACGCATCGCCCCCGCCTGATCAGCCAAACGAACATGGCGGTCCACGGGCGTAAGCGGGCGGCCCACCGTTTCCCAAGTCCATTTGTCTGTCCAAAGTCGCCTCGTGAGCGATATGTCACGTTTTGTCATCGCGCGGCGACGCATTTGTTGTGACGTGGTACACCGGGGCGTCTTGTCGTATCATAGTGTGTGGACTGATGATCGATCTTTGAGCGTCCAAGTGGTATCGAAACCGGGACTGACGGTCGCCTGGACGCCGGCGATGCGAGCCGCGGTATGGCAACCGAAAGCGCGGACACCTATCTTGTCGAGGAAATCCGCAAGGGCAACCAGGCCGCCTGGCGGCAGATCATCGAGCGATACCAGGGGCGGCTGCTGGCGTTCGCCCGGACCCGCACGCCGAGTCTGGCCGACGCGGAGGACATCGTGCAGGAAGCGCTGGTCGGTTTTGCCTCCTCTTTGGCGAACTACGATGCCTCGCGATCGCTGGAGACCTACCTCTTCACGATCACGCGCTACAAGCTTTTCGACCTGATGCGGCAGCGCAAGTTGCCCATCCAGTCGGTCCCGAATGACGCCGCGGACTGGTGGGATCGCACAGTGCCCTCAGCGGGCGAGACGCCCAGCCAAGCTGCGGCCCAGGCTGAGACGACCGCCCAACAGCGCGCCCTTTTGGGACAGATGCTGCGGCGGCTCATTCACGAGCTGCGCGATCGGGGGGCGTTCAATGATCTTCAGGTGATCGAGCTGGTTTTCTTTGCCGGCACGCGCAACCTGGAGGTGGCTGAGCTGCTCGATATGGATCAAAAGGCCGTCGCGGGAGTGAAGTTTCGGGCCATTCAGAAACTGCAGAAATACATGTCCGAGCATGATCCGGCCACGCTCGCCTGTGTGGATGAGACCCATGCGGACGTGACCGTCTCCTCGGTGTGGCGCGACCAGCGGCTGACGTGCCTGAAACGCAGCACGCTTGGCTCATACCTACTGGAGGTACTCGAGGAGCCGTGGCGAAGCTACACCCAGTTTCACCTCGACGTGGTCGGCTGCTCGATGTGCCTGGCGAATCTGGAAGACCTGGAGCTTGAGGAGGAGGACGGTGGCTTGGCCGCTGAGACGGAACGCATCTTCGCCTCCAGCGTCGGATTCCTGAAGAAATCGACGTAACGGTGAACGTCAGAGTAAGGTTCCACTTTGCCCGGTGGACGTGCGTCATGGCCCACGCTTGCGTGGCCGAGCCATGGGGCGAAGTAGAGTGCATGCTCATGCGAGCGTGAGCATGGCACCCGGCACCCGGTGATGGTTACTGGTGGAGCGAAGTCCCACTTTGCACAGCGGGCCTGTGGAAACGGTGGACCGGTGGTCTGTTATGGTCCGCAGCTTCTGATTGAAGAGCGCGGGTTGGACGATATGCGGTATGAGGAAGAAGCGTCCACGATTGACAGTCCGGCAGATTCTGGCATGGGCCGACGCGTACCACGAGCGCGAAGGTCGCTGGCCCACGCATATCTCGGGCCGCATTCCGGAGGCGGAGGATGAGACGTGGAGCCGGGTCCACGACGCGCTGTATCAAGGTCTGCGTGGATTCCACGGCGGCAGCTCGCTAGCGCGGTTGCTGGCCAAGCACCGGGAACGACGCAATCCCGCGGCACTGCCACGGCTGGTGATCAAACAGATCCTGTCCTGGGCCGATGAGCATCACAAGCGCACAGGTGAGTGGCCGACACATCGATCCGGGCCGGTGCTCAACTCAGGCGGTGAGACGTGGCTTAAGATCGACCAGGCGTTGCGCCGCGGTTTCCGCGGTTTTCGTGGCGGATCGTCTCTGTCTCAAACGCTGGCCCGATACCGCAACAAGCGACACCATCTGGCCTTGCCTCGGCTGACGGTCAAACAGATCCTGTCCTGGGCCGATGCGCATCGCAAGCTCACGGGACGTTGGCCCAGGAAGGATTCAGGGAAGGTGCACGGCGCGCCTGGGGAGACCTGGGGCGGGGTCAACATCTCGCTTCGACTGGGCATACGCGGGCTGACCAGCGGCTCGACGTTGGCCGAGCGGCTCGTGAGACATCGTGGCGCGATCATCCGGGATTACAAGCCGCTCCTTACGATCGAGTACATACTGGAGCTGGCGGACCGACATCATGAGCGTACGGGAAAGTGGCCAAAGGTGACCTCGGGCGCCGTACACGGCGTGGAGGGTGAAAACTGGAGTGCGATCAGCCAGTGCTTGAGCAAGGGCGAACGCGGCCTGCCTGGGGGCAGCTCACTGGCTCTTTTGCTTTATCTATGCCGCCACGTCCCTAGCCAACCATACCAGGCACGATATACAACACGCCGGATTCTCGTCTGGTGTGACGCCTACTACGGACGCCACGGGCGATGGCCTACCGCTCAATCGGGCGAGATTTACGGGGCGCGCGGCGAAAACTGGCGGAAGGTCGACAACGCCCTGAGATTGGGGCTGCGAGGCATGCGCGGGGGCTCGTCGTTGGCCAGACTACTCGACAAGCATCGCAGGTGACGTCATGGCCGGCAAGCCAGCACGAGCGACACGGCCCGTCATTGACACCGAAGGGGTCAATGACGCCGCCATGTTCTGGGGGACTGTAGAACGCATGCTCACGCGAGCGTGAACATGGCACCCGGCGCGGAAGTCAGGCTGAACACGGCTCACAAAGCAGTGGCACACACCCTCGCTGGGCTCTAATCCGTGATGCGTCTTACGGGACGTCTTCGGCGAAGAAATCGAGGTCTGCTTGAAGCTCGGGCTTCATCTCGGGAGTGGCCAATTCGATCGCCTGCTTCTGAAGCTCTATCGCCGAAGCCACGTTGCCGTTAAGATACCGGGCGTAAGCCAGCGTGCGCAGCACGTCCATGTCGCCGGCTAGCAGCCCGTGGGCCTTTTCCGCAGACCTCAGCGCCACCGCATCATACTGGCCCCGATAGCCTTCCTCCTGATCCATCATTCTCCAGGCCATCGTCGCCAGCACCCTCGCGTCGTCGATTTTGGCGATGACCCCGTCGGCCACCGCCTTGGCCTCACGGCTGGTGCGGATGTTCATTGCCATGCAGTGGAACCGATCGGCCTCGTACTGGTTGCGACCCCTGGGGTCGAGCTTGATCATCTCGTCGATCAAAGGCAGCGCTTTGCGGTAGTCCTCCTTGCGCATAACCGATCGATACGACTTGATGAGGCGAAATCGAGTGGCGGCCTCCTTCGGATCATACGACCCGGCAGTCATTTCCTCGAGCGTTTTTTCGAGCCCCGGGTGCATCGAATGCCCGGCCCAGGCGATAACGCCGTCGCCCCCGACGACGAAGGCTGTGGGTATGCCGCGCACGCCGTACGCAATCCTGGTTTTACCGGATGGGTCCACCGCGACGGTGTAGGCCATCCCTGAGCCCTGCCTGCTCACGAACGACTGGACGGTGCGAATGTCCTCGCTGCTGACGCCGACAAAGACGACGCCCGCGGGTTGAAACCTCGTCTGTAGTTCCGTCAGGTGCGGCATTGATATCTTGCAGGGCCCGCACCACGTCGCCCAAAATTCAACCACCGTGATTTTGCCGCCCGTCTTCGCCAGATCGATTGCGTCACCCTTGACCCATTCCTCGATCTCCAGACGCGGGGCCTTGTCACCAACCTCCAACGCGGACACAGGTGCTGCCACCATCAAACTGATCGCGCACCCGGCCAATAGCTTTCCTACCCACTTCATGTCTGTGACCCCCTTAGAACGACGTCGCCGTCATCATAGCGCTGCAACAAAACGCACACGGTCATTAAAACCGCCTGACAAAAACCCTTTGGGATGGACTGTCAGTTTATACCCGATAGTGATCGCTGAAACAAGAGCGACGGCCTGCAAGTCGAGCCTGCTGCTTGCGGATGTCGGATTGATCGGCAGCACCAGTCCTCCTTGGATGTTCCGCAATCGGCCAACGGGATCGTTCCTCCGTGCGGGCTGCTCAGCCGGGTTGTCGACGGCCCGGCTCCGATGCCCGCGGCTGGTTCCTGCGGCCTGCCTGCGCCGGGGTGGTCAGATGTTCTGCAGGATGGCGATCGCCCCTGCGGCGGAGATGCCCAGAAACACGGTTTGCACAAACTCGTTAACCGTGCCGAGGTCGCAACCGCCGGCCTGGAGCATGCACCCACCCGCCGCCACAAGAGTCAGTTTCCGCAGCCAGTCATAACGCCTTTTCATTGGATCAATACCTCCTGTCAATTGCGGATTGCCGATTGCGGATTGCGGGGGGAGCGACGGTCTTCTATTGATGTCGCAATTCAGAATCCCCAATCCCTGATCAGGGATCCGCAGTCCGCAATCGCCAATCCTCACAGTCCCGGATGCCCAGCCGCGATACATCGCCTTGGGCGTCAACAAGGCATCAGCCTACGAACGGCAGTTCTATCGCCAATCGCAGATGCCGTCCACCGGTTCGCAGGAAGTACGCGTCGGAAAAGCTGTCTGCGAATGGTAATGCGAGTAGAGCAAAGTTCCACTTTGCTCAGCGGCGTTGAAGCGACTGGTGCGAGAATCCTTTCTCGCACCCCGACATACGTGGTGGTGAGTGGGTCGAGAAGGGATTCTAGACCCAGCAACGGGTGCCAGCGGGCAAAGAGAATCTTTGCCCTACCCCCGCACCCCTACCCCCGCACCCCTACTCCCGCACCACTCCCTCCGCACCCCTACCCCGCACTCCCCAGCTTGACGCTCACCCGGCGTCGGAAAGGTTGTCTACAGGTGGTCGGAACGGCGTGGCCGGCGTAAGATGCCCGTGCTTGGCAAAGGCCACGAGGCGATGCCTGGTAGGAGATCCGGTTTCCTTTGGTGCAAATCCAACGGGCCAAGTGGTTCGCAAAGGTGAGCACGGCAACTGCGGTTGTGGACGACGACGCGTTGGAAATCTCAAAGACGTTGTGGGCCCGCGGCGGCAAACGGGCGGCGGACCTCGTTGTCGCCTCCGTGCTGACGGTCGCGTTTTCGCCTCTGATGGCCGTACTGGCGCTACTGATACGGTGGACCAGTGCGGGGCCGGTGCTGTTCGTGCAACAGCGTGCGGGACGGGGCGGGCGGCTCTTCCGCGTGTACAAATTCCGCACCATGCGCGGAGACCGCACCCCGGACGCCGAAGAAATCGTCCCGCTGGACCACGCTGACATCACCCGGCTGGGACGTCTGATCCGCCGGTTCAAGGTCGACGAACTGCCGCAGCTTGTCAACGTTCTTGTCGGCGATATGGCTCTGGTCGGTCCAAGACCCACCCTGCCCGATCAGGTGCGGCGTTACGACGAGTTCCAGCGCCGCCGGCTATGCGTCCGCCCGGGCCTGACGGGCCTGGCCCAGGTCAACGGCAATGCGGCGATTCCGTGGGAACAGCGCATCCTGTACGACGTAGCCTATGTCAAGCAGTGCGGCTTCTGGGTGGATGTGGGAATCCTGGTCAAAACGCTGATGGTGATCGCATTGGGTGAAGATCGATTCGCCCGGCGTTTTGAGGAAAAGGGGTCAGAAAAGGGGTCAGGTTGATTTGTTTCCACAGGAGGTGGGCCCGCCCTACATGCTCAAGCACTGGGAGAAGCTGACGCTGTTCCTGCGTAAGCCTGGGGCGCCGCTGGATAACAATATCTGTGAGCGCGCTCTGAAGAAGGCCATCCTGCACCGTAAGAACACCTTGTTCTACAAAACTGAGAACGGCGCGCACGTCGGGGATCTGTTCATGAGTCTGATCCACACCTGCCAGCTCGGCGGCGTCGACCCCTTCGATTACCTGACCACCCTGCACAGACACGCGGCGGAGATCTCTCCCGCTCCCGCCAAGTGGATGCCCTGGAACTACCGGGAAATGCCCGAGCCTGCTGACACGACCACGGACGCCGCCCGCGGCTGATTGCCGCTGATCCCACGCCGAATCGCCCGCCCCTGTCGCCGCCGCGCTCCTCAATCGTGATTACGCACGCCTGCCGGAAGCACAC
>Ga0114922_10000793_pt1 | contig 30415 bp, 28 predicted proteins | sample AartaG_FD_100975 | JGI IMG/M metagenome (GOLD analysis project Ga0114922, IMG submission 100975) | Deep subsurface microbial communities from Aarhus Bay to uncover new lineages of life (NeLLi) - Aarhus_00045 metaG | ecosystem: Environmental > Aquatic > Marine > Oceanic > Sediment | place... | reverse complement strand
GACGGAGACTCTAACTTTGACCTGGTGAGTGTTTTCGTCGATTTGCTTTTCTTCGAGAACATCATAGGTTTTTACGAGTCCGCCGATTTCGGTTGTATAGGCAGTGCCTTTTGTTGCGACATCGACCGAGCCGAACTCAAGGCGTGTGCCGCCGGGCCGGTCGGCGCCTATTCCGGCGCCTCCGCCGCGGAAGACAAATTCGTAGCTGCCGGAATCAACTTTGACACCTCTGACCTGACTGACGGCGTTATAGAGGGCGTTCTTTATGGCCTGTTCTCTGTCGGCGCCCTGGCCGATGACTTCCCGGATAACAACGTAGTTTCTTTCGGTCCGCAAAAGGCCGCTGGATGTGTCATCTTTGTCGCCGGGATTACCCGTAGGATTATGCTCCGCCGCCGGCGTCGGCACAACAGCCATAACTGCCGTGGCCAGCAGGCACAGCACGAATATGCTCATTATTTTTTTCATCTTTCCACCCTCTTAAAAAACGTGACTGTTAAATTCTTTTACCAGGCAACAGACTTATTGCTGCCCCTTTTTCCAACAATTACTTCATCCTGCCAAAATGTCAGGCCGCTTACGCTATCGGAGAGGCTGAGCTGGAAATAATACTCAACCTGCTGACGGTTTTTGTCGTAGCGGATGTTCCTCTGAAAGATTTTCCCCTTGATGCTAAAGTCGAACATTTGCAGGGTGCCTCTTTCCGGGATGGTGCTTGCGTCAAACTCTTCATCGTCTCTCAATTCCCGCCCTTCACGAAGGAGCTTGTCGGCATCGCTGCCGATGGCGCGGGTCATAACTGCCTGTCCACTCCTTAATATCTCTATCTCAATTTTTGACATAAGCTGGCTGGTATCGATTCTTTGCATAGTGTCGTTTACGATTCGGCCCCTGGCCACAACGGTCCTGCCCCCGCCTTCCTTCTTAAGAGCACCCGAACCCAGCAAAGATTGAGTTAGCTGACTTGCGGCGAGATCGAAGTCCCTGTAGTCCAGAGCCATAACAGGCTTTCCCTCATCGTGCATAACATCGATGTTCACCGTTTCCTGCGCACAACCTGCCGCTAAAATACTGCTTACCGTTATTAGATGTAATATTGTTCGCCTCATAATTTACTCCCACTTTCTTGTATCCATTCTGAAATTCACGGCTTTCGGTGTCGGCGCAACGGCCTTAAGGCTAAACGGAGATTTACCCATCGCTGACGCCGGCAGCCAGACACTTGTTTTACTTTGAATCAATAGACCACTGTCATCAAGCCATTCCACCCTGTATCTGAATCGTTTGGTTTGGTATGAGCGGTTGTACCCGTTAACATAAAGCTCAAGAAGTCCGGCATCGTTTCTTCTCATAACGGCCTGCGTGATTTCAATGCTTTCCCCTATCAATGCACTAAAGGCATGGGCTACCGGCCGAGTTACGATATTATCCGCAAGAGAGTCGCTTCTTATCTGTTCCCTCAGGTGAATTCTGGAATCGGGCTTCTCAAAACAGCCTGCAAGCACAACCGCAACAACAAAAAGCAATATATTGGTAATCGTTTTCATTTTATCCCTCTGTCTAACAAAAAATATTAAGTTAAAAAGTCATAACCTCATACGCCGGTACGGCCTGATTAGTTGTTATTCTAACATATACTATTGCATTATTACAAGCAGGAATATCAATATCAAGCGAAATAGACCCTTGAGGAGTAATTTTTAATTTCCCGTTTTTCGGCTTTTTGAACCTCGCGACCTGAAAATCTTTCGGCAAACTCGTCCATATCCTGACATCTGCAGCGGTTGATGCAAAACTGTATGCCGCCATTAAAATGGACGCGATAGAGCCGGCATTAGAATTTTGTTCCTCAAGAGCATATTGAGCAACAGCTTTTGCTGTTGCCGATATAATAGCTCTCATTAAAATACCCGTAAAATCTTTACTGAACTCTGTCTGGACAACCCTGTCCATGTCCGAGACCAGACAAGTCTCATAACGCTCTCCGTCAACTTCTGCGACCAGAGACGGACATGCCCTGTCTCTAAATTCCAGCCTTGGCAGGGCTATCCCCACATATTTAACTTTATTTGTTGCAACGAATAACGGAATATCCAGCCTGAATTCTTTTTTTACAGGCCCCAATCCATTTTCAAATACCAACCACACTGTATCTTCAAGCTGACCTTGTCCGTCAAGTATCCCCTCGATAATACTCAGGTCTTCAGCTATATAGGCATTGTTGGCAACCATTCCACAGGACTCTTTGAGCAAATCCACCGCCCTGGAGTGGTCGCCAACGAGACTAAAGTATATACCTGCCAGGTAGGTCGCAAAAGGATTAACGAAATCGGGATAAGCCTCAAAATTATAGAGATTGGGATATTTTTGAGCCAACAGTTCACGCGTCTTGGGATTTTCAACATTGGATTGTGAAAATTTGTCTTGTTGTTGCTCCCCTTCCAGCTCGGACTTGAGTTTATTTATCTCTTTACTGAATTTTTCCTTTGCCCGCCTTTGTCTGTCAAGGGCCCGATTAAACTCTACCCTGGCCAAATCCATCTCGCCTTCAGTCATAAAATTCAGGGCCTTGTATGTATTAATCATTATACCGTCATACTCTTCGCCCCTGTAAGGAATTACGTTGTCGCTTGCAATCGTGGAACCGATAGCATCCCCAACTTTGGACTGCTCGTCATAATACTTAAGCATATCCTCAGCTCTATCGAAGCACTCCGTACTTTTCCGGTAATCTTTGCGGATTCTTTCAACAGTCCCAAGCTGTAATGCCCAGAGTAAATCCTCGCCTTTGGGGTTTTTCCGTTTGCTTATCTTTTTCTGGGCAAAAAGGGCTGAACTCTCATAGTCCAAACTTTCAAAGTGCCTGTTAAAAGTGGTCAAGTGGCCCTTAGGGGTATTGCAACCTGTAAAAAAGGGCAGATTTAAGAGCGTTAAGATTGCAAATAAAAAAGGATTCCCAAGTCTAACTCCGTTCATAATTGTCTCCAAATTAGACCGGCACCCGTTGATTCCGTACATTTAAGAAAATCAAGTCTCATTATATTATCACGAAAACTATAATCAACAAGAATTTTGCCGTTTTGACGGCCTTTTTTAGCTTTTCCCGATTTTCACTCTTCAAACCTCCCCAATGAGTTGTTTTCTCAGCCGTGATTCAGGGTCTTTTTTATACGGGATTATAGATGACCTCTACATGCCTGGGCTGTCTCTGCGGCCGATTCGGCCATTGCAATTCGTCAAACAAAAATTCGCCGGCCTGCCGTATCATCACAGCCGGCATAGACGGGCTCATTTCAAAAGAACCGATTACGTCGTTATCGTATTTGCTCAAACCGTTAAACAGGTATTCCCAATTTTCACGGGATATACCGCCCTTCAATCCAGGCCGCTCATGGTCGTCTATATGGCCGTAGTTGTCGCTCAAGTGCAAATACGCCACTCTCTCGGCCAAATCGTCCACGTACTGCTTGAAGGAAAATTCCCGGTCCAGATTGGCATAGCCGGTGTCGAGGCAATACGATATCGATTCAAATTTTCTACCGACGTCCTTCAGTGTCTGCAAGCTGCCGGTTTCGAGGCACAATTTGACGTTATTTTCCTCGGCCAGTTTGACAATCCGGCCGGCAAAATCACAGTTCTCAAGTTCTGCGCCGTCGCGAATACCCAAACTCAGCAAATCCGTCACAATATTGGCATCGAGCAGCTTGGCACACTCGATTTGTTCACTCCACTCTTCCGACGTCGGCCCGTCACTGCGAGAGCGCATCGAAACCAGCATATCCTTAGTAGCTTCGACCAGCCGGGGCCAATTACGTCTACCGTAACGGCACTCGTCCTGACCTTTTATACTCGGCCATAGCTCCACGCCAAAACCTAACGAGTGGAGAAACCGGCATTCCTGCTCGAAGGAAAGATTGTTCTCACGCCACCAAAATACCATTGTCGAGACAGCGTATCTAATTCGCATTATCCGGTCTCCATAAGTCTGCCACGAGCCCCTGCCTCCAGCCGACCAAACCATTTGAGGCCCTCTCTCAAAAGCTATTATCGAGTAAAAACAAATGAAGGTTCAATGTTTCTCAAAAATTCCCGTATTTTTAAGCCTCCGGCTTTGTCGAGGGCAATAGACGGCCCGGCCATATTGTCTTCGTCCAATAAAAAAGTGATATTATTAGCCGCTAAAAAATGTAATAACTCTGCAATTTTCTATTGCAATCTGCCGTTAAGACTGTTAGAATTTGTGTTTGAAGGTTTCTGGAGAACTGTAGTTATGAAAAAAGAAATACATCCAAAATACAATAAGGTCGTGGTTCACTGCGGCTGCGGTAACACCTTCGAGACCCGCAGTACCGTCAAAGAAATCCACGCTGAGATATGCTCGATGTGCCATCCGTTCTATACCGGCAAGCAAAAATATGTCGACACCGCCGGCCGAATAGAGCGGTTCCAGAAGAAATACGGCAAAAATTACATCAAAACGGCCCCTCCCTCACCGCCAACCCGACTCGCGTCGGAAGACACGGGGGCAGGCAAAAAGCCGCAAAATGTGGGCCCTAAAAAAACCAAAAAAGACCAGCAGCAATAGCTGCCCTTCCAAAATAATAGCGTTTAGCATCCACCGTTTAGCGTCCGGTTCATATATGCTATTTGCTATTTTTCACTTTTAGAGGATTGTATTTATGGCTGAAAAAACAGACAGCTTGCCGGCAAAACTTGATGAAATCGAGGCACGATACAGCGAAATCGAAAAGCTGATTGCCGACCCGACGAACGCCGGTAACTCATCCAGGCTGATAGCGCTGTCGAAAGAGCAGGGCAAACTGAGAACAATAGTTACCAGGTACCGCGAGTACAAAACAACAGTAGCCGCCATTGAAGACGCCGAGCAGATACTAAAGGACGACACAGCAGATGAAGATTTCAGGGCACTGGCCAAAGAAGAGATTCAACAGCTCGAAGGTAAAAAGAAGAACCTGCTTGAGGACATCACAAACAGCCTGATAATAGCTGACCAGATAAGTGCAAATTCGGTCATAATGGAAATACGGGCAGGCACCGGCGGCGAAGAGGCGGCACTGTTTGCACGCGATTTATACAATATGTATGTAAGATACGCCGAGGGCCGAAAATGGAAGATTGAACAACTCAGCTTCAGCCCGACAGAAAAGAACGGCTTCCGCGAAGTCATATTCGGCATCAAAGGCCCGGGCGTTTGGTCCGAGCTGGGCTACGAGGGCGGCGGACACCGCGTCCAGCGCGTGCCGCAGACCGAATCGCAGGGAAGAATTCACACATCTGCTGCAACTGTAGCGGTACTGCCTGAGCCGGAAGAACTCGATATCCAGATAGCTCCTGATGATGTCGTCGAGCATGTCAGCAGGTCAAGCGGACCAGGCGGACAAAATGTCAATAAAGTCAGCAGCGCCGTTAAACTCGAGCATGTCCCAACGGGAATTACTGTTAATATGCAGGACGAACAAAGCCAGCACAAAAATCGCGCCAAGGCCTGGAGAATCTTAAGAAGCAGGATTTACGAAGAAGAGGAAAAGAAAAAAAGGGCCGAGCGCGACTCGCAACGCAAAACGATGATCGGCTCAGGCGACAGGTCTGACAAAATCAGGACGTATAATTTCCCGCAAAATCGCATAACAGACCACAGAATCAACTTGTCACTTTACTGCCTGGACAAGATAATGAACGGCGATATGGACGAGCTTGTCGCAGCATTAAAAAATTACGACAGACAACAAAGATTAAAGAACTTTTAAGGCTTATCTCGTGAATCGTGAAACGTATCTCATGGGAGATACGAGAGGCGAAATACGAGATACGGGATGCGAGATGATAGTCGTTGTTACAGGGATGGTCGGCATTGACAAGAAAAGCTACCTTCAGAATGTCTGTCAATTCGCCGCCAAGAGAGGCAAGGCTCTGCTTTTATGCAATGTCGGCAATATGATGTATGCCGAAGCGCCTGATATCCCGCCCGGTAAAATCCTCGACATTCCAATGAAAAGGCTAAGCTCGCTTCGCCGCAGCGTTTTCAAAGACATCATCGCAAAAGCCGAAAAAGCGGCGAACCTGGTCGTCAACACCCACGCAACCTTCCGCTGGCGGCACGGCTTGTTCCCGGCAATGGACTTCGACCAGATGCGACAGCTCGGTGCCGATATGTATATCTGCCTGATTGACGGTGTCGCCGCTTTACATACCCGGCTCGTCGACGAACACTCCATAGAACACTGCCTGAAAGATTTGATTGTCTGGCGCGAAGAAGAAATCATCGGCACAGAAATGCTGTGTAAAGGAATTGACGAAAAAATCCCTTTTTATTGTCTTGCCCGCGGCGCCGAAGAGGAAACCGCTGAAACATTTTATAAACTTGTTTTTGAGCGCTCAACTAAAAAAACCTACTTAAGTTTTCCAATGACCCACGTCGGCGATATTGAAAATGTTAAAAAAGAAATCGCCGAATTCCGCCGACTGATGAAGAAATTCTTTATCTGCTTCGACCCTGCCGACCTTGAAGAATCATATCTGCCGCACTATGCCAGGCAGGCAGGCCAAAAAGGACTCGATTTCGTCGAGCTGACAGTCCTGGGACGGACAATCCGGCTGGATTTGCACGAGGTCCGGCAGATTGAACGTGACATTAACAGCCAGATATACGCCCGCGATTTCTTATTGATTGAGCAGTCGGATATGATAATCAGTTTTATCCCGGCTCTTGGCGACGGCCGGGCCGCAATATCCAGCGGAGTCGAAAGGGAGCTTCAGCACGCCCACGAAGCCGCCAAAGAAGTATACGTCATCTGGACGTCAAAGCAGCCTCCCTCGGTGTTCGTTACACAAACCGCAACAAAAGTCTTTACAGATTTAAATTGTGCTATAGAATTCTTCGAAAAGAAACGCTATATAGAAAAGAAGGTATAATATCCACTATGTATTTAAGCCATTCAGAGATACAGCAATTACATTTACTCAGGGAAAAAAGCCCTTCGGATAGATTCTCGCTAATGATCCAATTGATTGATGGCCAAATTAAAGCCATCAAAGCAGGGCTTAGATATAAACATCCTGACCTCGATGATAAGGAGCTGGAGGAATGTCTGAAATTGACAATGAAAAAAATATATTCATTGAAACCTTAGAGTGGATTTGCGGGAAGTTAGAGTCAGCAAATGTCCCCTACATGATTACCGGCGGTGCCGCTGTCGGGTTTTGGGGCCATATCAGGACAACAATGGATATTGACATTCTAATTCAAATTCAAAGTAAACAAATTGTACCTCTTTTAAGCAGTATCAAAGGCGAAGCTTACATTAGCACTGAAAAGGCACAAAAAGCCATTTTAGATAAAAGCATGTTCAATATAATACTTAATAAAACCTGCTTCAAAATTGACCTTATCCCACTGAAGGAAGATAGCTATGAAATACAAAAGTTTAATAACAGAGTTAAGATAAACTTTCAAGGCAAAGAGATATATGTCATAAGCCCTGAAGACCTCATTATTTCAAAACTTCTTTGGAGTAAATCTGCCGGCGGTTCGGAAAGACAAATTAAAGACTGCGAGAGTATATACAGATTAAATAGCGAAAACCTTGATTTGTACTATCTTAAAAGATGGGTCAAGACATTAGGCATAGAGAAGGAATTCAATAAATTATTTTAGGACACGGCCTCATTTGAAATTCTACTTAAAACCGTACATAATAACTTTCTTGCTCATTTTAAGTCAGGCAAAATTTTGGGGGATAATAGATTATGAACAGTGTTCAACAATGGTGGCGATTTTTCGAGCAGGTTAGTTGTTTTTATAAACAGGGTATGCTTCTTTCATGGAAGAAATATCCTAACCACACTACCGATATTTGGGATTCCTTAGCCATATTTTTAGAGGAATATGCGTTTGAAAGGCAAGGAAGAAAACCGGATTATTTTCATGCTGCTGTTGATGCGTTGCTCTATTATAAAAAAGGTAATGGTGATTTGAACCAGAATGATGCCGCTGATAAGATATGGAACCATTTCAGTAACTCAATCAATGGTCATAAGTTAAATCATCAAAATAATCCCTTATGTCCGAGGAGAACATCTTATCAAAGGAAAGAAAAAACATATAAAACATCGAAACTTTCAGTCATACAAATAGTATCGAATAATAAAGATATTCAGAATAAGTCCTTCACTACTTATCTCCAACATAAGATTGTTGAAGATAAGGATATTAAAAGCGTTTTCTATTTGCTAAAGTCTATTCAGGGAGTAGGTGAAAAAATTGCATCTTTTTTTCTAAGAGATTTAGCACATATCATGGAAATAGACTTAAGCGAAACGCAAAATAGACACTTACTCCAACCAATAGATATTTGGGTTGCAAGAACAGTAATACTTTTAGATGAGAATGAATTTTCAAAATTGAAGGGAAAAATAAAAAACGGGCGCAGCTTGAATAATAAAGACAAAGTAAAATTAGCTGAGTGGATAGTCCGTCAATCAGAGGGAAATGCGGCGAACCCTGAACTGGTTAATATGGGGATTTGGTATTTCTGCTCCCGAATAGCAACAAGCGGATACAGACTTAATAGAGTATTAGAAAATTTAAATGATTTAAGAAGGGCTAAAAGCCTGGCAGACAAACATGTTATGTGGATCAAAAACGCGTGTAAGAATTGCCAAGACTTCGCCTAATAAAGTGGAAATCGCGAACGAAAAGAAACTGGCAGGTTGTATCGACCATACGCTGCTCAGCGCCACCGCGGCAAGCGAGCAAATCAAACAGCTATGCGATGAGGCAAAGAGCTACGGATTTCATGCAGTATCAGTCAATCCGCGATGGGTAGGCTTGGCTGCTGAACAATTACACGGCTCAAAAGTCGCTGTCGGAGGTGTGGTGAGTTTGCCGCTCGGCGCAGATTCGACCAAGAACAAGGCCGCCCAGGCCAAAGACGCCATCTTTGCCGGCGCCGACGAGCTTGATATGGTCGCTGACCTGGCGGCGATAATCGAGGGCGACTCGCGATACCTGCTCACCCAATTGCAGGCGGTGCTAAAGGTTTGCCGGTCGATGAGGCCGCCGGTCGTGCTGAAGGTGATAATCGAATCAGCGGCTCTAAACCACGAACAAAAGGTCTTTGCCTGCCGAATCGCACAGGACGTTGGCGTTGACTTTATAAAAACAAGCACGGGAATGAATCCTGCCGGCGGAGCAACCGTCGAGGATATAAAGCTGATGAAGGAAACCGCCCCAAACTGTAAAATAAAGGCCGCAGGCGGAATCAGGACCGCAAAGCAGGCAATTGAAATGCTGAACGCAGGTGCAGACAGAATTGGCACTTCATCAAGTGTGCTGATTTACAATGAGTTCAAAACGCAAAAACAGGAATATGAGCGAGGAATTCGTTAGTGAGCCGATTGAGCCGGTCGCAGGTACGTTTGAGCCGGCTGCAATGACAAGAGGTGAGCCGGGACTACCGGGCCGATTTATTTTCAGAGACAAAGAATACGAAGTTGCTGATGTTCTTGAGGTCTGGAAGGAATTGGGGCCTTGTAGAAGCGGCGGCCCCGAGAAGTATCTACGTAAACACTGGTTCAGGATAAGAACTGGTAACGGCCTGATAATGACGTTATATTTTGAGCGGCAGCCAAGGTCAAAACGACAGAACAAAATGAGATGGTGGCTATATACGATTAACGGAAAGGAAAACGATGACTGAGATGACAGCAGTTTGTGGTTTGCTATGCAGTGAGTGTGGAGCATTCATCGCAACAATCAACGATGATAACGAAAAAAGAACGGAAGTGGCCCAACTCTGGTCAAAACAGTACAACCAGGACATAAAACCGGAAGATATCAATTGTGACGGCTGCACATCAGATAGTAACCGTCTTTTCGGCCACTGCAAAGTCTGTGAGATAAGAAAATGCGGAAAAGAAAAGGCAATTGAAAATTGCGCCCACTGCGATGAATATGCCTGTGAAAAGCTCGAAGGATTCTTTAAGATGGTTCCGGATGCCAGGAAACATTTAGATTCGATAAGAAGCAGCCTTTAATCGCCTGGCCGCATCTCGGCGCTAACCGAGTTCTATATGTCCAAAATACAAAACACAAAAAGTGACCGCTTCACTGCACCCGCAAAGTCTAACAGGATAGTAGCATTAAAGACACTTACTAAGGCGGATAAAGGAACTCTTTGCAGATTACACTATAAAAAAATCCGCTCTTCGATAAATCTACCGGCTCTAAATGAAGTATTCGCCGGACTAAGAAATCCATCAATTCTCGGCGGCAATTCAGCAAAAGCAGACGCGGACAGATTCAGCTGCTGGGCCGCTGGACCGAAAGAAATATTTGAATTCCGGGCTGGACAAAAAGACCCGTTCGGAAAACTACAACGGGCCCTGGAAAAATACAAACTTGTAAAAGGGCCTGCCGACGACTTGCCCAAGGGGTTTTTCCGAGGCGGATGGATAGGTTATTTCAGCTACGAACTCGGCAGATACATCGAACGTCTGCCGGAAACAACTATTGATGACCTGCAAATGCCGCTGATTCGGCTCTGTTTCTACGACCGTTTTATCGCCTATGACCATCTCGAAGGAACCTGCTTTGCTATAGCCCTGCAGTTGCCGGATGATTCTGAAAAGCCGCAGGAGAAATTAGCAAGTCTCGAAAACGTCTTTACCAAAGCCCGCAAAATCTCCGTGCCCCCGCCTCCACCCGCAGATATCGAACACATAGATTTCTCACAAATTCGATGCAACATGGACAAGGATTATTACCTGCGGATGTTCGAGAAAATAAAACGCTATATCTATGACGGCGATGTTTACCAGATTAACTTTTCACAGCGGTTCGAGTGCGACTATAACGCCAGGCCCATAGCACTTTTCCACTGGCAAAACCATTACAATCCCAGCCCCTACGCTGCATATATTGACGCCGGCAGTTTTCACATAGTAAGCGCCTCGCCTGAGATGTTTATAACAATCGCCGATGGCATCATCAGCACCAAGCCGATTAAAGGCACCCGGCCGCGAGTAAGTGAGGACGGTCAGGGTAAGCAAATCAATGCAAGGAATTTCGACGAGCTTCTATCCAGTGAAAAAGAGCAGGCAGAGCTGAATATGATAGTCGACCTGGAGCGCAACGACATCGCCCGAATCTGCGAACCCGGAACAAGGAAGGTCGTTCAGCCGAGGACAATTGAAAGCTATCCGACGGTCTTTCACGCCGTGGCAACCGTAGCCGGACGACTTCGCAAAGAAATTACATTCTGCGATATTCTAAAAGCGATATTCCCCGGCGGCTCGATTACCGGCGCTCCAAAAATTCGCTCGATGGAGATAATCGACGAGACCGAGCCGACAGACAGAGGCGTCTATACCGGCGGTATCGGCTATATCGGCCTCGACGGCAGTGCTTGCTTGAATATCGTTATACGAACAATTATTATCAAAAACCAAATGGCCTTCGCCCAAACCGGCGGCGGTATCGTTGCCGACTCCGACCCCCAGGCCGAATGGGACGAAACTATTACAAAAGCAAGGGCACTCTTGGCAGGAATCAAAGCAACACAAGTAGCAGCGAAACTATGAGAGAAGCACATAAAAATGATACCGAAGCAAATAAAGGCTTAATTGAGCAGAAGCCCGTGACGAGCAAGTGGGCAAAGATATCGTTTGTCTGCGGAATCAGTGTTTGGGCAATTTTTGTAGTGGGAGTAATCGTTGCCGGATTACTAACGATTCCAGAGGCTGTTACAAGTTGGCGTGGAGCAAAGACTATTAGCACTGGTTTTGTTGTCATCCTTGTCATAAGCACTATTTCTTTAAGCTCTTTTGCCTTCATAATTGGTGTTATTAGTTTGGTAATCATTAAAGTCAAGGAAGGGGTCGTAAAAGGAACAGGCTTAGCTGTGGCAGGCATTTTGTCCAGCCTTTTGTATCTTGTTATTACAATTACAATACTTGCTATTGGCACTGCAGAAGCACGTTTACTAGCACATAAAGAGGTTTGCAGGCTTAATTTGAGTGAACTCAGAAAGGCAATGTTAGTTTACGCCAATAATCACGATGGGAAATATCCGAGACCGGATAAATGGTGCGATCTGCTGGTACAAGGTGGCTACGTGACTGAGGAACAACTCGTTTGCCCAGGCGGAGGCAAGGATCGGAGTCATTATGCAATAAATCCAAATGCAGAGCCGAATTCTCCGCCGGATATGGTGCTACTGTTTGAGACTAATGAGGGCTGGAATCAATTTGGCGGGCCAGAGTTACTGAACACTGAGAATCATAAAACGCACATTCGAGGCTACTTCCAAATATTGTTCAATAATGGACGCGTGAGATTTCTGTGGACGGATCAACTCTCGGAGTTAAAGTGGAAGGTTGAAGAAAACGAGTAATGGTTGAAAAGGTTTTTCTAAATGATAAGTTAGTCGATATCGGCAAGGCCGGCATATCGGTTAGCGATAGTGGGCTGTTGTACGGTGCTGGTCTTTTCGAGACGATGCGAAGCTATAACGGCGTCGTCTTCTCGCTAAAAGACCATCTGGACCGGCTGTTCTTCAGTGCCGGCGCCTTAACGATAAAGCCGCCCCACAGAAAATTTATCTCTGAATCCATCTATAAAGTCCTCAAGGCAAATAAACTTACCGACGCTCGTATGCGCCTGACACTGACAAGTGGGCCGATGTTCGAATCGGAAGAGCAGCGCCATCCGACACTTCTTATAACCGCCACGAAATTAGTGCCTTATCCGGCTGAATATTACAAAAACGGCGTCCTGGTCGTGCTGTGCCCATTCAGGCAAAATCCCGCTGAGCCGACTTGCGGGCACAAGACGACAAGCTATTTCTCGCGTATGCTCGCCCTAAAATGGGCACACCAGAGAAAAGCGGCTGAAGCGATGTGGTTTACCGTAGATAACCGCCTGGCTGAGGGCTGCATAAGCAATGTGTTCCTGGTCAAAGATTCGGTGCTATACACTCCGCCGATTGAAACGCCGGTCCTTGCAGGCGTAGCGAGAAAGACCGTCTGCCAAATCGCCTTAAAAAATTCCATAAAACTGGTTGAAAAAGACCTGAATATAGATGATTGTTTAGCTGCCGAAGAGGCCTTTCTGACGAATGTAATTATGCAGATTATGCCGATAACCAAAGTAGAGAAGCACACGGTAGGTGACGGCAAACCAGGTCCAATCACCAAAAAGTTGCAAAAGGGCTTCGAGGAACTTATTAAAACCGAATGCAGGAAGACCAGATGAAAGTAAAGGACATTGCAGAGAGAATAGAAAAAATAGTCCCCCTGAAATTAGCGCAGGATTGGGACAACGTGGGGCTGCTCATCGGTGATGCACAGGCCAACGTGAAAAATATTCTGCTGACAATAGATATAACCGGCGACGTTGTCGCCGAGGCAAAAAGAGCAAAAACCGACCTGATTATAAGTTATCATCCCGTCATCTGGGACGGCCTGAAAAATATCACTTCCGATGGTGCGACCAGCGCCGTCTATAATTTGATAAAAGCCGGGATTGCAGTCTTTTCGATACATACCGCCCTGGATGCCGCCATAGGCGGAGTAAACGACGGCCTCGCAGAGATTGTAGGTATTCGGGACGCTGAAGCCCTCGGCGATTACGTTGATAATCCCGCGGGCGACAATTACAAACTCGTCGTCTTTGTCCCCATCGAATCGGCGGCCAAAGTCTCAAACGCCGTCTTCGCCGCCGGTGCAGGTGCGATAGGTAATTATAGAAATTGCAGTTTCGGCGCCGAGGGGACAGGCACCTTTTTGCCTCTGAAAGGCGCAAAGCCGGCTGTCGGCAAAAAGGGAAAACTGGAAAAGGTGCCGGAGATAAAATTTGAAACGATTGTGCCGGCGAAAAAACTCGATAACGTAATCGCAGCAATGAAAAAGGCACATCCTTACGAGACGCCCGCCTTTGATTGTTTCAAACTGTACAATCCTCAGCCGAAATTCGGATTAGGCAGAATCGGTAAATTAACTCCGCCGGTGCGGATAAAACAAATAATCAAGAGAATCGAGAAATATACCGGCGCTCAAGCTGTCGGCATAGTCGGAGACGAAGAACGATTGGTGAAAACCGCTGCGGTCTGCGCAGGCTCGTGCGGAAAAATCATCAACTCGGTCATCGCCGCAAGGGCGGATTGCTATGTTACCGGCGAACTGAAGCATCACCACGCCATTGCCGCACAAGAAGCGGGTCTGACCTGTATTTGTTTGAGCCATACCGTCTCCGAACGGTTTATACTAAGCAAATTGGCAAAACAGTTGCAAAAGCAGATAAAACAGGTAACAATTAAAATAAGCAAAAAGGATGCCGACCCATTCAAATGGAAAAAACTATGACAAAAGAGCACGAAGAGAACACACCAAGCCAAACGGATATGCAGGAACAAGAGGGACACCTCTCGGTGGAACAAACGCGAATTTCACCCGATGCCGGGCCGACGACAGAGTCGATTGCCGAGGCTGTTTTATTTGCCAGTGATGAGTCCCTCTCAGCCGCTCGGCTGGCCGACATCGTCGGGACATCTATAAAACAAATCCGCTGGCAGGTAAAGAAACTCAACGACAAGTACCAGGCCAACAACAATGCCTTTAGAATAGAGGAGATTGCCGGTGGTTTCCAAATGCTTACTTTAAGCAGCTACAATCCCTGGCTAAAAAAGCTGCTTCGCGTCCGCAGTGACAGCAAACTAAGTCCCGCCGCAATGGAGACGCTCGCGATAATCGCGTACAAACAGCCGGTCATCCGGGCCGACATCGAGGCCATAAGGGGTGTCGCAGTCGGCGAGGTAGTCCGAAACCTTATGTACAAGGGACTGGTCAAGATTGTTGGCCGGGCAGAAGTCCTGGGCAGACCCATGCTCTACGGCACAACGAAGAAGTTCCTCGAAGTCTTCGGCCTGAATACCCTAAAAGACCTGCCAAAAATCGAGGAGCTAAAAAAGCCTCCGCCTTAAAAATCCTATCGCACAATACCTTGACAGCGCTGCGGCCGCCGCTGAAAGTCCCAGGATTTTCATAAATCGTCGGCGAGTCAGCTCTTCCACTCCTTCTCCTCTTACGTCCCGGCTTGTCCCCTAGCCTACTCTTTCTTTCGGCCAATCGAAATCAGGTGCGTGAGCGTTCGAAGGTACATATTCCCATCCGCAACCGCAGGGGTGGCGTGGCTCTTTTCGCCCAACGGATTGACTGCAAGCAGCTCGTAGGTGGGAGCCGCTCTGAGGACGACAACTTCTCCGGCCGTTGTGATACAGTACAGTTTGCCATCTACACAAACCGGCGAGCCATAGAATCTGCCGGCAGGTTTTTCACGCCAGAGTTGTTCGCCCGTGGCGCTTCGCAGGCAGGAAATATCTCCCCGGTCGTGAAATGTGAACAGCAGCTCTCCCAGAGCCAAAGAGATAGGTACATACGGCACGGTGCGGTTCTCAATCCTGTAAACCTCCTTCGGTTCGGTGGGTTTATTTGCTCCGCCGGGCCGAATGGCAACTAACCGCTTGCCGCTCGGACCTGTGCCGCAGGTCCCGATGATTAGTTCACCTGCGATGACCGGCGAACTGACCACGCGGTGCGCAAATGCAGATTTGGCTTCCCACATCACCCGGCCCGTATGCGGGTCCACACCGGTTATGCCGTGCTGGTAACTGGTGAAGATTAATTGCGGCTTGTCCTCACCGTAAAGACAAGGTGTGGAATATGACATCTTGGGGCTCTTTTCGCGCTCAAGGCGCCACTGCGTCCGGCCGGTCTTGCCCTCCACTGCCATCCAGACGCTGAGGACATCATCACCGCCTCGCTCCTGCTCGTGGGTAAACACCACAATGTCCTCGAAGACAACCGGAGAACCCCCCGCCCCATGACTGGAATGGACTCCATCGAATGTACGCATCCAGACCTCGTTGCCATTATGGTCCAGTGCCGCCAGAATAGTCTTGTTGGAAGCAGGCAAGAGCACATAAACGTGGTCGGCATCCACTGCCGGCGTGGGAGATGCGTAGCTATTAAGGCTATTCCTGCGATATGAGCCTGCCACATATTGCTTTTGCCACAAAGTGTGACCATCAGAGACGCTCAAGGCAAGAATGATGCCGCAGCCGGCTTTCTCGTCTCCGCTCGTAACGAAAATCCTATCTTTCCAGACCACGGGCGACGAATGGCCGCCCCCGGGCAGCTTGACCTTCCAGTTGTAATCCTTTTCCGTCCATTTAATGGGAATTGTCTCGCCGTGGCTGATACCCTGTCCGTTCGGGCCGCGGAATCGAGTCCACTCCTGCCCCTGCGATACTGAAGCGGATAAAACCACTAACGCGGCCAACCCGCACCAATTGTATCGCAGCCACGATGGTCTTAACCTGGTGGGTGCCGGCTTAGCCGCTATCGTCCGATTGGTGCGGGTCAGAAAACGGCTGCTGTTCGCCGGCAATATACGCCTTTTCACCAGATACCTCCTGTATTAAAACTATGCCAGTTTGTCTCGGTTCTCATAAAGCTTCAAGATGGCATCAGCTATTGTCTCCATATCCCTTTTCGTTCCGAGAAGCATACTCTGAGAGAACCACACCGCTTCCTTACAGAGCTGGTCGTTGTCGGGACAGTGATTTTCTTCTCTGTATCTCTTTAGTCTCCGGCTCGAATAAAGTCTCTTAAACCCTTCCGAATTCAAAGCATCCTCAACCAGGCCGTCTTTATTTTGGGGACCATAACCTCCTGAACACGGAATACCTTCCGCCCTCAAGGCTGCAAGGAACCTGTTTCGGGGAACGTTACTAAAATGCTCTTTTTTATACCGGAACGGATACAGATGATACGCAGACCTCGTTGCTCCGTCAGCCAATTTGTAGGGAATAATCCCTGGAATGTCTTTGATTCTCGATGTCAAATAAAGCGCGTTGAGAAGACGCGTATCAGCATCTTTTTGAATGCGCTTCATCTGCGACATCAAAATAACGGCCTGGAATTCCTGCATTCTCCGGTTACTTCCCCTGACGGGGTAACCGCTGGTTCTTTTCACGCTCCCGTAAGGTCTGCCGCAGTTATGGAAAGAGTAGCATCTGTCCATAAGCTCCTCGTCATTGCCGATGATGGCGCCACCTTCACCGGCCGGGATGTTTTTGGAATTCTGAAAACTGAAACAGCCCAGGTCGCCGAGAGTTCCGCACTTCTTGTTTCTGTATTCCGCCAACCACGCCTGGCAGGCATCTTCTATTACCAAAAGGTTGTGCTTTTTCGCAATGGCATTGATTCTGTCCATATCGGCAGGCAGTCCCAGAATATGAACGGGCAGAATCGCTTTTGTCCGTTCGTTGATTCTTTCTTCGATTTTATCCGGATTCATCGTGAACGTTTCTTGGTCCGTATCAACAAATACCGGCAGGGCCTTGGTAAGAAAAACCACGTTATAAGTTGCAATAAATGTATAAGGCGCAACAAGGACCTCGTCTCCGGCGTCCACGCCAAGGATATGGAGAGCAACAAGCAAAGCGGTGGTACCACTTGCAGTGGCAAGACAACGCTTGGCCCCCATTAGCTTGGCATACTTTTTTTCAAATTCTGAAACCTTTGTTCCCCTGCCCCGATACCAATTTCCACTCCGTAATACGGACAGAATAGATTCTTCTGCGTCTCTGTCCCAGACCGGCCAGGAAGGCCAGCCTTTGGTCCTGACCGGCTGACCGCCGAGAATTGCCGGTTTACCCGCTTTGTTGCTTGGATTAGCGTAGGCAGGAATTGTCCTTGAGGCAGCCGCAGCGAGGGAACCCGCTGATGCCGCGGCTATAAATTGTCGCCTGGTTAAATTGTTCTTATTCATCTCAAACTCCTTTCTTTTATTAAGAGTCTTCCGCAAAACACACAAATTTCAACAAAATTGAAGCTCACGACCACTGCTTTATCTTTCGGCTTGCCCCGTTAGATAATTCTTTTTTGCCGTATCTAACGGGGGCTTGGCTGCTGCTCAATTGCTCTTGTTGTGAATATTTGCAACAAGAATGGAAAGCATTTGCCCGCGCATTCTTAAATCGTCTTCATTATAACGTATAACGGTCGGCATGCAACCAAAATCTTGGCTGTTTCAGCTCATATTTGCCGCCCCCACGTTATATTGCTTTGTCAAATAAAAATTGCCGCAAACAAAAGAATATTGGGCATGGTTCAATCCTGGGTGGCAGCCTCAAGCGCAGCTTGGGGATGGCAAAGCTACAAAAGCGGTGCAGCCATCCACAAATCAATGTTAACCGGAATCCGACTTATTTCAACCATGCCCGGTATTGGCGGCAGAGGCAAGCCCGCCATACCGCTGGGCGGGCAGGCAAGGCGTTTTACTTCTAATGGGTGCCCGCCGAGCTTATTTGTGAAGGGCCGGACAGAAAAAAATTGTCCACGAGATGGATGATTGGTGTGGAAGGCAGGAAAAAAATCCGCCAAGGGCGGACTGTTGACAATATACTTGCAGCGGAGTGAAAAATCTACGAATAAATGTAAGATGCCCCCAGTTAATCGGGGGTTCCCTTTTCGCCGCTCATTGCAAAAGGGGGACCCCGTTTATTCGCTGCCGACCATCTGTAAGCTGGCCAGGGCTATGAACTTGTCATCCGCAACTTCAAAAACTCCGTCAAGCCCGGTCACCGTAAAGATGCCTTTGGTCGCGGGTGCAACGCTGCAAAAAACCAGCCGATGACCGCAGTCGCCCACCAGTTTGCGTAACTTCAGCAGCTTTGAGAGGCTCGAAGAGGTTACAATATCCACGCTGGAAAAATCAACTACCAGGTCACAGTCACCCCTGTCACGTATGATTTCGGTAACGGCTTTTAGCTCATCGCCCATTTCCGGTTCCTGGGGCAGGTCCACAAGAACAATATTCTCCGACCAATTTTGTATTCCCATAATACATCTCCTTCTTTAAAACACTACCTTCGTGATTTCGAAACGTATTATCGGCATAAAATTGGGCCGGGTTAAACAAAATTGATTTTATTTATTCAACGATACGCAGGGCTGTTCCACCGGCCGCTTCCTGTATGATTGATAAAACTATTATTGGACAAACAAGACCGTTAGCCCCGTTAGATACTTTGCGCATCATCCCGGTAAAGAGTCTTTTCATTTGTGTCTCTAACGGGGTCAGCCCAAAAGACATCTACCGCTTGAAATGCAATTTGACGGTCAACAACAAAGCATGTTACCCTAATAAGCTATAACAAAACCCGGTTTGTCATTTCGAGCGAAAAAAAGCCTGCCCTGAGCGAAGCCGAAGGGCCGAGAAATCTATTAAAATGGCTCCGCGAAGCGGCTCTTTGTATTCGAGTCAGGTTTTGTTAGAGTGCCTAAAGTATATTGAACAAGCGCTTCAGAAGCCAACCTAAGCAGTAGGGGCGGTTCGCGAACCGCCCTTACCGGAACGCCGGCTTCACAACCGAAAGGGACAGTTCAAATTACGGCAATCCGGACTTGTTTACCGGCCGATGTTCCGTCCGCTCCGTTAGAAATCTTCGCTTTCTTTCGCTTATGCTTAGCCTCTTTGGAATTTCTAACGGGGTCCGTCACTGGGACGGCGAATGGTCTGGAACTTCTCAAACACTATATCAGCTTTACAATTTTCTATCGAGTTTACGGTAGCTTATGGCCTCTGCGATGTGTTCGGGGGCGATGTCCTCGACACCGGACAGGTCCGCTATCGTGCGGGCGACCTTACAGATTTTATCGTGGGCGCGGGCGCTCAGGCCGAATTCGGTCATCGCATGCTTTAACATCAGCTCGCTCGCCGAATCCAGCGGACAAAATTTTTCGACCTGTTTGTGCGTCATTCTCGAGTTGGTAAAACCGCCACGGTTGCCGAATCGCTTCGTTTGGGTTTCTCTTGCCCTGCCAACGTCCTGTCTCATTTCAGCCGAGCCGAGCTGACCTTTTCTGGAGCGCAGTCTGCTGAAACTTATCGCAGGGACCTCGATATGAATGTCAATTCTGTCCACCAAAGGCCCGGATATTTTCGACAGATACCTCTCGATTTGGCCGGGTGTGCACTTACAGGCCCTCGCATCGGTGCCGAAGTAGCCGCAGGGACAGGGATTCATCGCTGCAGCGAGCATAAACTGGGCGGGAAAGCGGGTCGTGCCCCTGGCACGCGAGACGGTAATAAAGCCGTCCTCCAACGGCTGGCGAATCATCTCCAAAACGTGCCTGGGGAATTCGACAAATTCATCGAGGAACAAAATCCCGAAATGAGCTAATGACAATTCACCCGGCCTTGGTATCGTTCCGCCCCCGACCAGGGCCGGGCCGCTCGCCGAATGGTGCGGCATTCGCACGGGGCGGGTAGCTAACAACGCCTTGTTTTTACCAAGCAAGCCCACCGAGGAGTACACACAGGTGGTTTCGAGCGACTCTTCCAGGCTCAAAGGCGGCAGAATAGTCGCCAACCTCTGGGCCAGCATTGTCTTGCCTGCTCCGGGCGGGCCAATCATCATTATGTTGTGTCCACCGGCAGCGGCGACAGTTAGTGCACGCTTGACGCTTTCCTGGCCCTTCACATCCGCGAAATCGACATCATAATCTGATACTTTGTTGAAAAGCTCCTCGACATCGACGGTGGTTGTTTCCAGCGGCAATTGTCCGGAAAGAAAGCTGGTCGCCTGGGCCAGCGAGCCGACGCCATATACCTCGATGCCTCGGACTACCGCAGCTTCTCTGGCGTTGTCTAAGGGGACAATCATCCTGCTGAAACCATTTGCTGCGGCGGTCATAGCCATATTCAATACGCCGTTGACGGTCCTGACCCTGCCGTCCAGCGCCAGCTCGCCGACGATTATGAAATCTTTGATGACCGGGCTGACCAAAGCGCCCTGGCCCGTGAGCATTCCCAAGGCGATAGGCAAATCGAAGGCGGGCCCTGCCTTTTTCACATCAGCGGGGGCCAGATTTATCAGCGACTGCGTTTTGGGATACTTATAGCCGCAGTTAATAATCGCACTTTTGACCCGCTCGATGCTTTCCTTCACAGCCGTATCCGGCAGTCCTACGATTAGAGACTTTTCAAATCCGCTCCGCCCAACGTCAACTTCAACCTCGCAGATTATGCCTTCAATACCTTCGAGCGTAACGCTATGCAACCTCGCCAGCATTATCGGTTTCCCCCATTTCTGGCATTTGGAAAATAGTAATACCGATTCTATTTAGTAATTGCCGATTGCCTGAGCCTGTCATTCCTGCGAAAGCAGGAATCCAGACACTTCCAGTAAGCACAATGTCCGATTCTATCGGCAATCTTTAACTGTGATTGGTATAACTGGTTAAATCACCATATTAGCCGCCTGGTTTTTTTGCCACGAATTTTTACAAATTTTTACTAATTCCTTCCACTTGGTTTTTAGTTTCCTATTTGTGTTCGTTCGTGTTGATTCGCGCCTAACTTTCTTTGTACTTTTGCCAATACTCCGGCAGCAATTCTTTGACCTTGGCCTCAAGCTCCTGGTCACTGATGGCAGTCAGACGACCATGTTCATCATACTGGTCGATGACCCAGCGGGCAAGCTTGTGCATTTTAATCTTGTTGATTCTGTCATCGGCTTTTAGGCCGAAAAACTCGTTGACCCAGTGTACCAGGCCATCGGTACCGCTTTTGTCGGTGATGGCGACGCGAGGCGGTCGGCCAAGCAGCTTCTCGGTATCGAAAATATTGTATATCTGCTCGTCCCGACGGAGTCCGTCGGCGTGGATACCGGCCCGCGTGGTATTGAACGCCTTACCCACAAACGGATAGTTGTCCGGTATCGGCAGGCCGATAGACCGCATATAATCGGCCAGATCGGTAATCGCCATTGTGTCGATTCCGCACAAGTCGCCCTTAAGCGCGATGTACTCGAAAATCGCGCCCTCGAGAGGAGGATTGCCCGTGCGTTCGCCGAAGCCAAACACCGTTGTATTGACCGCATCGCAGCCATAAAGCCACGCCGTCCCGCCGTTGGCGTGAACCTTGTGGAAATCATTATGTCCGTGCCACTCGAGGCGGTCGCTCGGCACACCGCACTCACGGTTCAGCTTGTAGATAAGTTTCGGAATGCTTCTGGGCAGCTCGGCACCGGGATAGCTGATTCCAAAACCCATAGTATCACACAAACGAATCTTGGCCGAGAGCTCCTCCGGCACCTGGCTGCTCATTTCCATCAGCCGGTCAATGAACGGAAGGACAAATCCCTCGATGTCCGCGCGCGTAACATCTTCGAGGTGACAGCGAGGCCGAACACCAGCCTCGAAGGCCGCTTCCACAATCTCACAATATCTGTCCATACATTCGGCCCGGCTGCGGAATTTCAGCTTATGGAATATGTGGTAGTCCGAGCAGCTCGTCAGTATCCCGGTTTCTTTCAGCCCGGCCTCTTTGACCAAACGAAAGTCTCCTTTGACCGCTCGAATCCAGCCGGTGCACTCAGGATATTTGTGCCCCAGCGCACGGCACCGGTCAAGCGTCTCTCGGTCGTTCTTGGTATACAGGAAAAACTCAGTCTGCCGGAGCACCCCGTTGGGCCCGCCCAGACGCGACATCAGGTCGTAGATGTAGACCATCTGCTCGACGGTATAAGGCGGACGGGCCTGTTGGCCGTCGCGGAAAGTCGTGTCGGTAATCAAAATGTCCCTGTCTTTAACTGCCGCAAAGTCAAACTCCACCGCTTCGCCGTCAATATATTCGACCGCCGGCCTTTCAAAACGAATCAGCGGCGGCAAACTATACGGATAGATGTCCTCAAGCAGGTTCGGTTCCCTTGCATCCGCCAGAGGATGCTGTTTTTTTGCTTTTTCCATTATTGGCCCTTTTTTAATTGCATTAGTAACTACTGCTCCACATCAACACCCTGCTGCTTACAGACCTCGGCAATGTATTCGACCGCCTTGCCGACGGTTTCCACCGAAAGGGCGGCGTCTTCATCCATTTCGACACCGAACTCTTCTTCAAACATAGCCACCAGTTCCACGGATTGCACACTTTCAGCTCCCAGGTCGACGGTGAAGCTATGTTCCGGTTTGATTTCGTCCGCATCGAGTTTCAAAACCCGGGCGGTTACCGCTTTAACACGTTCTTCTACTGTTGCCATTGATTCATTTCCTTTTCTGTTCTATCGAGCTAACATTACTCTTCTGCCCTTTTTAACGGCCTCATTTCTCATCGGCGCCGTCATTTCAAAAACGGCGTCCCACATAGCCTGCTCGGCCTCAGACCACCGGCACCCGCGCCGGCCCATCGCCATTTTGGCCGTTTCATACAATTTCCCTTTGCCAAATCCTTTTGTCACAACACCTTCAAGAAACCACGCAAAAGACGGTATAAACTTCGGCAGCGGCTTGCCCGTGGCCATAATCAGGGCCATCGCCCCGACATAGGAGCCGGTATTCAACAGCGTCCCAATTGATGTTTTAACGTGGTCTCCAATAAGAGAGCCGACTTTCGTCGAGCCGGTATCTATAGCCCGCCGCCCGTCTAACATTACCGAGACGGTCGAGTAGTCATTCTTCAGGTCGCTATTGGCGGTAAGAGCCCCGAGGTTGACCCATTCGCCAACGTAGGCGTGCCCTAAAAAACCATCATGATACTTATTCGAATACCCGTGGACAATCGACTCTTCCACCTCACCGCCGACCCGGCAGGCCGGACCGATTGAATTGCCCTCGCGGCACTTTGCACCGAAAAGCACCGATTCTTTACCGATGTAGCAAGGCCCTTCAACACGGCTGAAAGGATATATCTCCGCGTCCTGGTCAATATAGACCGGGCCGTTCTCAGCATCGATGACCACCATCGGATGCACCCTCGCGCCCGGGGCGATATAGACGTCCTTTTTGCTGCCCCGAATAGCGTTCGGCTGTTCAACTTTCCCCTCAACGCCGCTTTGCCCCGCCGCTGCGAAGTCAGCCGTTATCTGCTCTGCATTGGCCAAGACAAGGTCCCAGATGTACTGCCACGTCGGCAGTGCGGACCTGACATTCGGCAGCTTCGCCTTGGCCGCCGCTATAAATTTCCCGATGTCGCCTGTCGGGAGCTTGGCTAAGTCAGCTTTTGCTACGCGGGCATAAAGCACATCGCCTTGTTCATCCAGGCCGACCTCACTGGGCCCCCTGCCCGCCACGTTAAAGCTGTCCGCCTTGACCCGTGGGTCCACGATAAGCAGGTCATCGCCATCGAGAACGGACGAATCGTTGACCGCAAGCCCTGAGCGAAGTCGAAGGGGTCGCTCCACCTTCGTGCGATACGCATCCGCCATATAATCAGGCACGAAATAAGCCACGTCGCCGGCGCCGACCTTAGCGATGAGTTTCTCTCCCAACGAGCTGAACCCGCATCGAAGCTCCCACAGCGGACGGCTCAACGCCAGGGGATAAAAGTTCCTTCTGACCTCATCAGGGCTGTCAAGCAAAACCAATCGCATAAACATCGTTCCTTTCCTGGAGTCCCGCACCTATTGAGCATAGGCTCACGCCTGATAGGTGCCGGGCAATCTGCCATTTGCAGAGAGAAGCGAGATTCTACTATAACGACGCCGGACGTGTCAATCCGAAAAGGCATTTCCCGCATAATACACTCAGAAAAGCATTGTTCTAAGCCTCTGCCACTCCAACCAGGCACTTTCGGTATACTCTATCTCTGTACTGCTTTATTTGCCGGATTTCAGCCGGATTCTCGCATATCGCAGGTTCGGACCATCGTCGGCGATGCCAAAAAGGTCAATAACATCGGAAGGTTCTGAGCCGCCGCGGACAGTGTTTGTAAAAAACGTTCGGAAGGGATGTTTGAGTTTGATGCGGACAAATCTTGGCCTGGATTGACCCGGAAGGATTCGGCCGATGTAGTTTCCAAAAGTACTTCCGGCCCCATCCGTGTAGGTCCCGGCCGCGATGACCCAGACCTTTCCATCGCTGCTAATATGGAATCGGCCAAACGACGGCTCCAGTCCTTCCGAATCCTGCCCAGTTTCGGCGAGGGTCCTCCTGGATACGACCTTGCCGTCTCTGATGACTGCATATTCCAGATGGGCCGTTATGGCCTGGCCTGGAAAATATCTGTCTCGAATAAACGAGTACTGGTGCGGCCGTTTAAGATAAAGAAGGTGAGCAGCCCCCGCCTCGTCGATGTAAAGGTCGAAATTCCGAATGTGGCCGGCGGTCTTTTCCACCGTATCGACCTCAACCGGAGTCACGAAGTTACTGGTCCGGATGTCCGGCGTGAAAGTGTAAAACAAACGCCGGAAAACATAGTCCCACTTGCGTTTGAGCTTTTCGAATTTGAGCTTTTGCCATTCCTCGACCGGCTCAACGATATCGCCGATGGCCATAACAGCCGCGGCACGGTCTCGCAGCCCAACCTGCGGATAGCAAGCCCGGATGGGAAACTCGATTTTCCCAATCTGTGCCCATTTGCCGCTGCTGTCGCAGTAGGAGACAAATTGTTCACTGGTTTTCGCATTGATGTTGAGCAAAAGCAATTCGCCGTTTACGCCGTCGGCGGCAAAGCCCCTGTACGAATGGTCCGTAAAATAAGTCCCGTCGGCCCAGGCCGGCTTGTGCGTTTTCACAGCACCGCCAGGATTACGGGGATTGAATTCAAGCACTAATGGCCGGCAGCGGCCATATTTAACGCCGGGCGGCTCGATGGAAGGATTCACCGATAGAAAGACCGCTCCTTCCTGAAAGGTTGCAATAGGGCAGGGCTCACGCTGCCGGTACTCTTTCTCACTTTGAGCGATTTTCCAACCGTTCGCCGACCGGTGCCACAATTGCCATCTGGTGTTACAGAGCAGGGGAACATCCTTTCCCGTCTCGATGATTGACAGGTACACGTCGTTTCCCTGCCGGGCGATAACCGTAGAACCATAACACCATAGAGGCCCTGCACCATTATTGGCAGGCGTGTATCTGGTAACAACCTCCTCGGCTTCGACCAAAAACCGATCCGCTTCTATGGCCGACTCTGCCTTCCCTGCTTGTGCTGGCGATACCGCCGAAAAAGAAAACAGCCAGCCGGCAACTCCGCACACCAAAAGAAAAATATTAGACTTGCGCAGTAAAGTTGCAGCCATTTGGTTTAAATTCACTTATTGTCTCCAGAACTAACGCTGGTCGTGCGGGACAGTAACCGTTGCGCTCGCGACAGCAGCATTGCCGGAATCATCAACCGCCTGATAGGTTATGGTGTAAATCCTGCCGCTGCCGGTTCCACTACGTTCGGCCCTTAGATAGACAGAGCCATCATCGCTTATTTGAATGTCATCGGCAGTGTGCCCATCGCCTTTTGCCTCATCGCCTTCGTTCATGGTGATGCTCACCAGCGAAATCTCCGGGGAAGCGTCACAGATATCACTTACCATCCAAGAGGGAGTAATCTGAAGCATCTTATGATTCACCGGCCACAGCGTCGTTGGCGTAACTGACAGCGTAAAATCAGGCGGCATGGTATCCTGAACAATAATCGTTACCTCGTTAGTGTCAAACGCACATGCTTTATCAATTACCTCGAGTACGATAATATGTTCGCCAAGCGGCAGGTTGCAGTCTATAATCTCCCCGCTCGCAAGAAAATCTTCAAAGTTCGGGTCGCAGGCATCGACCTTATACCAATCGAAATGGACTATATCGTCATTAGTCCCCGGCGTAGAATCAGCATCACTTGAACAGGAACCATCTAATATAACCCTTGCTTCGCAACCACTTCCTGCTTCAACTATCGTGTCTCCACCTACAATACACGAAACAGGAGGGAAGTTGACAACGGTGAACTCATCCGCCCCTATATCAACCCCGCATCCCATTACGCGAGGCTCCCCGTCAATATCAGTCTGCCCACTGTAGTCGCCTTCTGGATCGCCTGCGTTTATGCAGGGTGAGATAGATTGCAGATGAAAATCGCCATCTTCGTAATCGACAAAGAGGGGGGACACAGATATATTACCGTTAACTCCCGTTAAATCCAAAGGAGTCGGGGGGGAATCGATATGATAATTCTCCTGATTATTGTAAAGATTGTTGTAACAAATCCGTGCAGTTCTTTGCTCCAGCCTGCTGGTATACGTAAGGTCAATACCGTACTTAAGTTTGGTGAAAATGTTATTGACAACATAAGGTGTTTCCCTATGTGAACGATAACAAACTCCAATCCCTTCTCTATCTCCTGTACTGCTGGTTAAGACATTATTTCTAATGACCCCATCCATATTACCATGACCAAATATGTATATGCCCGTAGAACCAGTGATTATGTTATTCTCAATAATTGGTCTTACAGCTTGTCCGCTACGTGGTACGTTGATTTGAATGGCCATACCTGCTGATGTTATATTACAGTGGCTTACGGTGGAAGAATAAGCTGTGCCGGTGCTCCATTGGCCAATGGATATTCCGCCGGATACTGTAAATCCTAATAATCTACCATCAGATGCTTGTACTGCTAATCCCCCTAATCCTTCATCGGTAATTATTGTTGAAGCTACAATAGAAGGATCATTCGGATTTGTGCTGGTCAGCGTAAAGTCCTTACCCATAAAGTCAACATTTTCATAATAATAGCCTGGTAGCACAATAACCGTGTCACCATCGCCAGCAACACCTATTGCCTCTTGAATAGTATCGAACGGATGTTCCTCGGTGCCGTTTTCATCCGGATCGCTGATGTCCGGATTTCTCGGTCCGGGATCATTGACCGCATCATCATCAACTCGAAGAATTTGCACAGTAGGCCGGACTCGTACTTCATAGGACGCTGATTCAGTATAATCTCCTTCTGTGTATTCAGCGTAAATTATAATATCTTTATATACGCTTAACGGATTGATTACTAATACGCCCCCAGGTTCAAAATAAGCATAATCAGTATAAACCGGATCCACCCACCAGTTAGCCTGCAATGTAACATCCCTATTAGAACCATCCTCAAAATAGGCCCTCGCAGTATAGTGCGTAGACGAATTTTCCATTACCTGCAATGGCCCGGTGATTTCCAGGATATCAAACCCGGCTGTTTGTGGATGCATCCATAAACTCGACCTCCTTTCGTCATGACGAGCCATCGGCCAGTCAGGATTCTCTGCCTTAGGCGCTTTGAGGTCAAAAGCATGGAGTCTGTGTTCAGATGTGTCCAACTGAACAATTTCAATATCACCATCACCGTCCAAATCTCCCATAGCTGATTGACTGCTTTGAATGCCATAACTTATATAAATAGGGAAACCTGTCAGGTCTTGGCCGTCAATATCCATAACATGCAGCTTCCCATGCCATGTTGGGATGATAATTTCCGAGTCAGTATCATAATCTGTATTACCCAAGGTTGCACCTGTTCTCAGTTCAAGCGTTTTGGATAACAATTGTGTCCCATAACGGTTGATTACGGCTAAATGATCTCCCCAGTATGTAGAGTTAGAGTAAGATGCGATAATCTCTGGTTGACCATCACTGTTTAAATCCCCGGCAGATAGGTGAAAAGCGTTAAAACTAGTCGGCCAACCACTGACACTTACGCCATTAGGTTTCCACGCATAAATCCGACCGGTATGACTTCCATTGACAGTAGCGGCCACGATTTCATAATCATCATTATCATCCAGGTTGCATAACACGGCAGGTGATACAAAAGGGCCGTTCCCTTGAATAGGCCAACCGGATGCGAGCTGACCATCACCATGAAATACATAAATTGAACTTTGATAATATCCTTTCTTGTGGCAGGCAACAATAATTTCATCGTTATCTACATTGTCAATATTACCTGTGGAAAGATACACTTGAGAGAGTTGGTCAATATCAAAATCTTGTGGCCAGCCATCAACGTTCGTTCCATCACCATTCAGGATATAAATCTGCAACTCCAGACTATGATATTCACGAACAATTGCTATCGCTATCTCCAAATCAAGAGGATTGTCATCAAAATTACCTAATACCATATCTCCCTTTATTCCTAATGGCCAGCCGTCAACGGGTGTTCCCGTTTCACAATGCCATGCGTAAATCCCGTCATCTCCGATACAAACAATTTCATTATCACCATCCCCATCTATATCGCTAACGGCAACGGCGGATATTTCATCGGATTTCCTGTCGCTGGTTTGTTGTGGCCAGCCTGGTAGATTTCCTCCCGTTTTGTCGATAATATGCACCTTATTATCGATTCCTATAATCACCTCATCATTATCGTCTTCATCAATGTCTGTAACGATAATGTCAAATGTAAAATCCCACGCACCTGTCAAATCAATAGGCCAACCGGGCAGTTCTCCGGGAGTATTCGTAGGTTGTGCTTGAACACTTTGTGTATTCAATTGCGTCAGTATGGTGAGCATACAAAACAGCATACAACATAGTATTCTTAACCCTCTTGAAACTTTCATTTTCAGGCTCCCTTCTTTAATTGACTATTTACGTGACTCAGACTCTCGCTCGTCCATAGACAAAGCCTCAAACGCAAAAACATTATAACCCAAATCGTCCTGCTTAGCCTTAATAGTATTAAAATCCGCCGGCCCATCGTCATCAACATAAATGGTTCGCCCGCCGGCTATGGATACCATCCCTAACAAAAACACTGCTATTATCGAGCATCCGCTCAGATTCGTTCTCTTTGTCATTCTTCTGTCCTCCAGCCCCCATATCCCATTATTAAGCCGATTTTCGCCAAAAAACACGGCCCAAACTCGCACAAAACAGCAAAGAAAATCCCTCATAATTGCTGAAAGCATTATTAACCACAATTCCACATATTTGTCAACCATTAAATTTGTAATAATTTTGCGTCAATTCGCGGCCAATATTTCCCCGTTAATCCGTGTTTCCTATATATTTCGCGTTGATTCGTACCAATTAGTGTCAAAAAATCTGTGTTAATCTGTAATAATCCGCAAAATCTGTGGTCAAAAAATCAACCAAAAACGCACATACCTAACGCCAAAATCCCAAAAAAATAAAAAAACTTTAACTCCTTTGTTACCAATAACTTAATCCTGTAAATCCTGTCCAAAACAAGCCGATTTTCGCATCAAACGCGCACATCCGTGCATTTATAGAGGCGCTTCTTTTTTGTGTAGAAGGCCAAAAAGAAGGAAATGGTGAATGGTGAATATTCAAAAAAATAATCATTTATCAATAATCAATAATCATTCGGCTTACCCAAACCGCCCAAACGCCCCAAAATCGACAGCCTCCCGTCACACCTGTCATTCCCGCGCAGGCGGGAATCCATTACGACATACGCAATACGATATACGATATACAAGCATCCAGAATCAAACTTTAGCTCACTTTAGGCACTTTAGCTCACTTTTCACTAATTTCCCCTCTACAACTGTAGTGAGCGCACTACAAATCGCTCATTTTATGCAAAACAAACCCAATTTCCAAAAAG